>Ga0182030_10001005_pt1 | contig 56622 bp, 54 predicted proteins | sample 812S3MmetaG_FD_121299 | JGI IMG/M metagenome (GOLD analysis project Ga0182030, IMG submission 121299) | Permafrost microbial communities from Stordalen Mire, Sweden - 812S3M metaG (Illumina Assembly) | ecosystem: Environmental > Terrestrial > Soil > Wetlands > Permafrost | place: Sweden... | reverse complement strand
CGGTGACATTCCTTCACCTGCCTCGGGGCCCCCTGGCGCAGATCGAACACCCTCTGGAGCGTCCGGACGAGCAGTCCGTCCACGCGGAAGAGACCTCTCGAGCGACGTCGCTCACTCGTGAGTTGAGGACGTGACGATGAGCCCGGGGACGTCGCTGCTGGATAGGGCGAAGTAGACGACTACGACACCGTCGAGTGTGAAGGACGCCAGGGGGCTCGCGAGCGCGACGGCGATCGCCACCACGTACGCCAGGGCTCCGAGCAAGGCTCGCCGCGTGCCCGCCGGGAACGCGCGACGCGCGGGCTCGGCCACCAGTTCGGGGTGCGCACCGAGGTAGCGCCAACTCCACGCGAAGGAGAGTCCCATCATCAACATCGTCGCGGCATAGAGAATGGCGACGTCACGGGCTTGTCGGGTTCCTGCGTTGACGTAGTCGGCCGCCAGCGCGGTCGGCCACGGGATGATCGAGACGAAGAGCAAGAAGAACAGGGTGAGCTCGAGCAAGCGTCGATCGATGGATCGCACCGCGCCCATCATCCCGTGGTGTTCGATCCAGATGATGCCCAGCGTGGCGAAGGAGACGAGGTAGGCCGCATAGGTCGGCCACTGCTGTTGCAGGTCGTGCATTAACGCGGTGGCGTGCGCGGGGCGCGGCAGGTCGAGCACCAACAATGTCAGCGCGATGGCGAACACCCCGTCGATCAATGCGTGGAGTCGGCCCGGTCCCAAGGAATGACTCCTACCCTCGTCGCGATCCGGGAGATTCCCAGATGCGCATCATGTTATGACGTCAGGTTCGAGCACGATGGGTTCGGTCGACGCCACGGGCACGCCACGGGCACGCCACGGGCACGTCGGGGGTACGTCACGGGCTCCTCGAATCGCCGGGCGCACTGGCCCCGCGCCGCGGCCGTCGAAGTTGTGGTTGGATGGCCAGGGAGCAGGATGGTGGCCGAAGGACGGCGGGTCCGGTCTCTCTCGACGAGCGAGAGTGGGAGCACAGATGCGGGTATTGATCATCGGAGCCGGCGGCGTCGGCACGGCCATGGCCCGCACGGCGGCGAAGTGGAATCTGTTCGAGTACGTGGCCATCGCCGACTACGACGAGACGCGCGCTCGTCGCGCCATCGAGGGAGCCGGCGAGCACTTCGCGGCCTTCCAACTCGACGGCCGTGACGAGAAATCGATCGTCGAGTTGATTCAACGTGAACGGGTGGAGGCGGTCGTCAACGCGCTCGATCCGCGATTCGTGATGCCCGTCTTTCGTGCGGCATTCAGCGCGGGCGTGACGTACCTTGACATGGCGATGTCGCTCTCGCACCCGCATCCGACCGACCCGTACCGATTGACCGGGGTTATGTTGGGCGACGAGCAGTTCGCGATGTCCGAGCAGTGGAAGGAGCGCGGTCTCCTCGCACTCTGTGGCATCGGTGTGGAACCGGGACTCTCCGACGTGTTCGCGCGCTACGCCGCGGACCACCTGTTCTCCTCCATCGATGAGATCGGCGTACGTGACGGCGCCAATCTCATCGTCGAGGGTTACGACTTCGCTCCCTCCTTTTCGATATGGACGACCATCGAGGAGTGTCTCAACCCTCCGATCGTCTGGGAGAAGGGCCGCGATTGGTTCACGACCGCACCGTTCTCGGAGCCCGAGACCTTCAACTTCCCAGCGGGCATCGGGCCGGTGGAGTGCGTGAACGTCGAGCATGAAGAGGTCTTGCTCATCCCGCGTTGGGTGGACGCGCAACGCGTCACCTTCAAATACGGACTCGGCGACGAGTTCATCGAGGTCCTGACGGTGTTGCACAAGTTGGGACTCGACTCCACGGTCCCGATCCGCGTCGGCGGCGTGGAGGTCTCGCCACGCGACGTAGTCGGCGCGTGCCTGCCCGATCCGGCCCAACTAGGAGAGCGCATGTCGGGTCTCACCTGTGCGGGCACGTGGGTCACCGGCACCGGTACCAACGGCGCTCCTCGTGAGGTCTACCTCTATCACGTGGTCGACAACGCCTGGTGCATGTCGGAGTTCGGTTCGCAGTCGGTCGTGTGGCAGACGGCGATGAATCCGATCATCGCCCTCGAACTCCTCGATTCGGGCGTGTGGTCCGGCGCCGGCGTGTTGGGTCCCGAGGCCTTGCCTCCCGACCCGTTCCTCGAACTCGTGAACAGCCACGGTGCACCGTGGGCCATCGACGAGCGCACCCCCGGGGGCGGTTGATCGAGTCAACGCTTCTCTGCGGCCAGGCCGTTGATTCTCGGTCGTCGGTCACGAGGGACATCTTCGCTGGTGAGGTGGCTCGAGTTCCTAGGGTGCGAGAGGCGACCCCTTTGAAATATTGTGAAAGAGTCGAGGAAAAAGGGGGGTAGATATGGCTGAATGTGTCGTGAAGGGGGACCAATTGGTCGTACATCTCAGCGCGGCGGAGAAGCTCGAGTCGGTCCACTCCGACTTGTCGGTGCCCCTCTCGTCGATCCGCTCGGTGCAGGTGGTGGAGAATACGTTGGACTTCGTGCACGGTATGCGAGTGGGCACCGGTATCCCTGGTTCCACGGCGGTCGGAACCTTCACATCGAAGACGGCACGCATCTTCGGTGTCATCCACCACGCTCAGCATCGCGGCATCCGCATCCTGCTCGAGGGAACGGACTACGACGAGATTCTTGTCGGCTGCACTAACCCCGAAGAGGTCGCGTCGTCAATCCCGGTCGCGACGTAATCGTTGCGCGGGCGCTACGGACCTTCATTGTCGAGCGCTACGACTCGATCAGTATTCAGTCCTCGGGCACGTGGGGATTGAAGATGAAGCCGATGACGGTGCCCTGAGGAGAGATCACGCTGCCGGTCAAGATGCCGTCGCCCACGTCTTCGGGAGGTTCGTGGATGCTCGCTCCGGCTTCGAGGGCTTCGTCGAAGGCAACCTGCATGTCCTCCACACCCCAGTACACGAGCGGTCCGTCCTCGGCGTCGCCGTCGGGCAGCAGACCGAGTTCGTATCCGGCCACGTTGAAGCCCACGTAGAAGGGTTCATCGAAGTAGGGAGGTTCGCCCAAGACTTCCGTCCACCACGCTTTCGCCGCGTCGAGGTCGGGGGAGGGATAGATCACGGTGCGTAGTCCCTGCAAGATGAGTGCCATAACAACCACCATAGGTTTTATTGTCATGCGTTGGGGGCAAAACGGTATGACGGGAACGTTCCTCGTCAAACTGCTGAAGTGATTCCAAGAACCTGCCGACGAATTGCGTTTCGTTGTGGCGAAGCTATCGAGCGAGTCAGTGTTGACACGTTCTAGATGATGGGTGAACTAGGGAATGTTGGCGTTCTACGTTCTACGTTCTACGTTCTGCGTTCTTGGCTGCGCCGCTGTTGGGCCTGAGAGAACCTGTCGTCGCGGTCACTCGATGTCGACTACGCCCAGGACGTGCCGCGAAAGGGTCGCGACGCGGCTTTAGCCCTCAACTACGAGGCCGTGTCATCGCCGTCCTCCGCTCGTTCAGTCGCTAACACCACGGCGACGAACTGGCCGACTCCCGAGGCTCCTCACGTCACCAGTGCGGTCCATCCTTCAAATCTCTAAATCATGGGTGGCTCACTGTTCAACTTGCTACCGCTCTGCGGTGCCACGGTCTATGGTGCGGCTGGACCGCATCGCATAGTGGACTTCGCCCTCGACACGCTTAATACAACGTCACCCGTCGTCGGATTCCGGGTGGTTCATTGAGGGTCCAACGAATCCGCAGGAACTGACTCTGGAACTCAACGGCGTCCTACGGGCGGCTAATCGTGGGTTGTCGAGGACCATCGTCACCATCTCGATTCACAACGCAGTCACAACGCAATCACTCCTATTTGACAACACGTAGCAGCGCAACTAGGAATCAAGCACACCCAAGTCAAGGGAGGCGGACGTGTCGAACACCAAAGGCGCGAGTTTGACACGCGACCAAGCCGGCATTGGGGCGACCCACGACGAAGCTCCGCGTCCTCACCTCGCCGTGAGCGCCGCTGCGCACCCGGGGATCGCGAATCCACGCGTGCCGCGATTTCGTCGATCCGTGAGGAGCCGGGTCACTGCGACAGTCAGGTGGCGCGATTCGTCACGAATCGATCGCCGAGACTGCGATGCTCCGCTAATTCTGCATCACGAGGTGTTGCGCCTCCAGTCTCAGGTCCATAACAAGTCCCCTGGCTAAGGCGCATCAACGGCGCGCCTTGGTCGGGAGTCACGTTGGAAGTAAGGGTGTGCAGTGATCCTTGGGCCATCTTTGGTCGCCCGGCCCAGGAGGAGTGAATGGCGAACCCACCACCTGTTTCACGTTTGTGTCCACTCAAATTAAGAAATAGGAGACCAAGGAATGAAATTCAGTATGAAGATGCGAGCGTTGACGCTCGCAGCCTCGGTGGCGCTGGTGGGGGGGACAGCCTTAGTCGCATCTGGCGAAACGGGCGCGTACTTCAGCCAGACCGTACCGGGCAGTATCTCGGGAACGGTGGGTTCGATACACATCACACCATCCACGTCAACGGATCTCTCGTTCAGCAATCTGCTGCCGGGTGCTCCCCAGACGGTGACGGTCCATTTTGAGAACACGGGTTCGAGCCCGGAGGACGTGTACTTGGCGTTCCCCAACGCCACGGCACTGAGTGCCCTCAACAACTTGGGCAGTTACGGTGAGGTGCACGTGTCGTACTCCGGTCCGAGCTCAGTCAACAATGGCGACATCTTTGACTCCGCCAACTTGGACGACAATCCCGCCAGCTGTGGACCGTTCTCACCCACGGGTTGCTGGCCACTGCTCAACCAGTACGAGTTGGCCACCAACCTAGCTTCCGGGGCCAGTGGATCCTTCACGTTCAGTTTCAGTTACCCGAGCAAGATGACCATTGAGCCGCCGTCGCTCACTGCGCCGTGGAACTCGTACCCCGTCAGTGGCGTGGCCGACAGTCTCACGAACAGCACGGTCCAAAGTAACCAGTGGACGATCAATGCGGCTGATGGGACGGGCGCTGGCCTTCCCTTCCAGCTCATTGCGACTCAACCGGGGATTCAGCCGTAACGTCGTAGTTTCCAGGTGGTAGTTAGTTCTGTGTGTCGGAGAGCCGTGTCGCACGTTGTGGCACGGCTCTTCCACATACTGAAAGATGAGATGCGTGAAGTTTGTAAGGTTCTTCCTGTTCCTATTTCTGCCGATCGTGCTGCTGGCGACGTTCGTGGTGCTCGCAACGGGGGCCCTTTCGTACAAGGTCTACGTGGTTCACACTGGGTCGATGAGCCCCACCATCCCTCCCGGCAGCGCCGTCATCGTGCACGAGGGGCATTACAAACTGGGCCAAGTGATCACGTTCACCGAACATGGTCTCACGGTGACCCACCGTCTCGTGTCGATCAACGCCCAAGGACTCACCACCACCAAGGGTGACGCCAACTCGACACCTGACCCGTGGCACGTTCCAAAAAAACAGATCATCGGAGGTGTCGTCGCGGCTCCACGGTACGTGGGTTACTGGATCACCTACCTCAAGAATCCCTTAGGGCTCGGTTCTATTGTGCTGGGTATCCTCGCAGTGAGCCAAATCTGGTGGTTCTCCGGCAAGGACCCAACCGCGCCAGACGCCGGGGAGACAAACGACTCACGTCGGGCGCGCAAAGAGAAGAAGCGTCGACGTGGCGCGTTGCCCGAGACGTCGTCGTCGCCAGGGTCGAGCGAGACTCAGATCGTGGAGGTGTCGAAATCGTCGGACGTCCTCGCGATGCCCATTCAAGGCGTATCGACTAACGCAGCGGCAGTCGACAAGAAGAAACGGTCGGGTAGCGAAGGTTCGGGCCGCGATGTACATCCCGATGCGTCCAAGAAATCCAAGCGAAAGTCCGAGCTGAAACCTTTGGCCCAGGGTCAGTTCGAACCCGCCGATGTCGCACTGGCGGACCACCAACTGCCAATGGACCCGCACGGCGCGCCCGTCTCGGTGCATCCCAGGCGCCGTCGATGGTTCAAACGGAACCACGTCGATCACACGGTCATCGGAGCGGAGATTGCCACCTCCATTGACGGCGTGGCCCAGGCCGAGAAATCTTTAGAGCCTGAGGGCCGAGACGTTCACGCACTCGCCAAGGGGGTCAAATCTTCGAAGAAGAAAGGCGTGTCGCCAGCGAAGAAAGCCAAACCGAAGTCTGAGCCGAAACCCAAGGCAGAGAAGAGGCTAAAGCCCGAACAAATGCCAAAGCTCGACGAGAAGCCAAAGGTCGAGGATAAACCCCGGCTTGAACCCAAGCCCGCCGTGTCGCCGCCGATCAAGAAGGAAAAAACTTCGAGCCGCAAGAAGAGCGATGTCACCTCGACAGGCAAGGAGCGCAAGAAGCCCGACGCCCGACCCGCGAGCCAACTGACTGATACTTCGACAGCGCAACTCGACAATGACCTCGCGAAGATCGCGGATGCCAAGAGGCGCGAGCGGGTGACCAAGCTCTTCGGTGTCGCTCGGCAAAATGGTGACAATCCGTTGCAGGGAAAACCCAGGTGAGAACCTTTAGCGCTTGGTATTTTTGCTCGCCCTAGGGTCCACGTTTTGCATTCCGGCGACGATTTCCGTGTCGCACTAGCGTGAGGTCGAGAGTGGTCGGTATTGATCTGCCGTCTGCATGGCCGTGTGGCTATCGCGGTGAGAACATTCGTGAAGGTTTGCCGTGCGCGCGATCAGAATTAAGGGGCATCAAATGAGTCGAGACACCGTGGGGTCGAGTTCCCTGATCATCATTGCGCGTGCGCCGACGTGCTGAAGGCCACGACCGCGAAGCTGTCGGCGCTCGCCACTATCGCGGTCGTATTGGGAGGGTCGTATATCGCCGCCTCGGCGTCGACCGGACATCCCACCACCTACGAAAATGCCGCTAAGTCCTCCGAAGTCACCCGGACTATTTCAATCACTCCTTCCGGCGGAACCGGGAGTTCGTTCACGAACTTGACCTTCACCGGCTTGCTGCCTGGATCGCCTCAGCACGTGTCGCTGAATTATCAGAACACGGGTTCCAGTTCCGAGGACGTCTACGTGGTTTTTCCCAACGCCACGTCGTTGAGCGCCTTGAACTCCCTGGGCGCGTTTGGCCAAGTCCATCTCACCTCGATCGGAACCGGCTCGCAGGGCAATGTATTCGCATCGGACAATTTGAACGACAACACCGCACACTGTGGCCATTTTTCCTCATTGGGGTGTTGGCCGCTACGTAGCCAGTATCTGATCGCTCGCAATGTGACGCCATCGACCAAGGGTTCGTTTACTTTCAACTTTGGGTACTCGACGACCTATAGCGCTCAGGCCCCCGTCGGCAAGATCGCGTATTGGAATGCTTACCCTGTTCAGGGACAAACGACGGTGGTCGCGAGCGATGGAGTCGGTGCCGGACTGCCGTACGAACTCGTGGCGACACAGCCGGGGGTCACTCCGGGTCAGCCTGCGACGATTAGCCAAGTGGATCCCTTCGGGGTGCACCTTCACGTTCACGCCACCGGTCACTTCCAGGACCAATTGGAAGTGACCAGTGCGAGCGGAGCGGTGAGCTTCGTGGTGACGGTGACGAACAGCCGCCTTCACGTGTCGACCAACGGTGTGGTGAGCGCTGTCGGTGGTCCGCTCGCGGTGGGGACCTACGTCGTCTCGGGAACCGACAGCGATCCGTCGGGTGATGTCGGAACGTGGGGTTACACACTCGTCGTCACCGCCAGTCGAATCTCGTGCCGGGATACTGATGACGGAAATGTACGGAGTTCGAGCTCCAGTCACTTCGGTGACCGCATGAGAGACTGCGATTCAATTGCTGCAACCCACTACATCACGACAAGCGGCGACGACCATCTTCGTGTCTCGGACAACGGCATGATCACGGAGGTGGGGGGAATACTCTCGCCGGGGCACTACACGGTCTCGGGGACTGAGAGAGATTCGTATGGCGACACGGGTACGTGGAGCTACACGCTCAACGTATCTCGCTAACTCGACCACCGACGAGCTCGTGCAGCAGGCCGTCGGCCGACGACGTCGACGTTTCCCTCGAGGTGTGACCCGCCCGGGTTCACCACTGCGCTGGCAGCCTTTCATCGGAACTCAACGACGCCAGGTGTGTGTGTAGAGCGACGCCCTCACCTGAGGGAGTGCCGTCGTAACTGTTGATGAGGGAGGGCCCTCCCTTGCAGGACCATCCGCCGGGGGAAATTGCGTCCCAGGTCCATCCGAGGTACGAGATACCGGCCGAGTCGGCGAACGCCATGTAGGAGTTGGAGAATGGCGTCGAGCAATCGTCCTCTCCGAACTCGCCGGTGACGACCGGCATCACTTTGGCGAGGGGTCGAATCGTGGCGTCCCAGCAACTCACGTTGCTGCAACCCGAGAAGTTGTACGTGTGAAAACTCACCACTAACTGGTGATCGGGGTCCCGGGGAAGGTATTGCCGGATCGAGGTCTCCTCGCTGGACCATTGAAGACCACCCAGCATGATGGGCTGACTCGCGCCGCTCGAGCGAACCGCATCGACCAGGCTCTGCATGCCAGCCGTCTGATACGCGACTCCCGACACCGTGGTCGTGCAGCCGTGCAACCAGCAGGCCCACGAGATGCCGTGGGGCTCGTTGTAGACGTCGAACAGGACGCCGTGGTCGTTCTTGAAGGTGCGCGCCACCGACTTCCAGAAGGTGACTGAGTGAGCGGCGTCGGCCATCGGCGCCACGTCAAGTCCGCCGGGTGCGTCCAGGGCGTGCAGGTCCAAGATGACGGCGATGTCCGCACGGTGCAGCAGGGCCACGTAGTCCTCGATCGCGCTGCGGTAGGCCGTTCCCTCGAAGGGTGCGGGGTTCCTCCCCTGGTCGCTACCGTCGTTGGCCAGCGTGTAGAGATCGAGCCAGCAGCCCTCGTTAAGGGGGAGACGCACCGCGTTGATGTGCCAGGATTTCATCGCCGCAACCGAACTCGCGGTGTTGGGACCGTCAAAGATACCCCAGCCCTGCTCGCAGGCGTATTCGGTTCCCGAACGGTCGACGCCGATCAATCGGGTGACGTGGCCAGTGGCGTTCACCAAGTGGTTCCCCCGGACCGTGATCGAGTGGGCGACCGCGCCGGAGACCGGCGAGACCACCCCCAGGGGAACTGCGAGGAAGAGCAGCACGACGCCGACTGCCCTGATGGACCTGATGAGATTGCGCATGATCAATGACCGTTCGTCGGAAAAGTCTCTCCGTCCAGGCTCACAGTACCGTGCGACCGAGTCGCTGGTCCCGGCAATTGATGGTGTCGGTATCAAATTATCGACAACCAGAATCGAGCATTGGCCGCACGCGGTGAGCTCAGGGACGGGCAGTAACCGTGTCGCGAGTAGAGCGAGACGGCGTGGTGATCTGACGCGGTGATGCACCGCTGGGCACCATTCACGAGCGACTCGAGGGGGTGATGACCGAATCCCCTAGTGATGTGGGTGGGGCAGGGGTAGGTTGCTTTCTCAGGGGTGAATTGAGTCATCGAAGGAGGATCGTGAGCGACGAGCGTCCGGCATCAGGGAATTCGAGCGACGACCTCGAGCAGTACGCCATCGTCGCGAATCGACGTCAGCAGTGGGACACTCTGCTGTGGCAAATGCCGACGATGGTCCTCACCGGCGAAGCGTTCCTCTTCACGATCTCGCTGGGCGCACAGACGACGCAGACGGGGAGGATCATCGCGGCGACGTTGTCGCTGTTGGTGGCGGTCGCGAGTCTGCATTCGCTCGCGTCACATCGACTGAGCGAGTTGACCGACTCGGCGTGGCTGCACGAGTTCGAACTGACCCACGAGGTGCCAGCATTGCACGGGCTCTCGTGGCGCGGGCGACGCCAGAGTATCGTCACCTCGCAACGGGGATCCTCGAGTGCCACGGACCGACTGATATCGCGCACCGGCACCATGCGATCCATCGTGGTGTGGTTTTGGACGATGTCGCTCATCACCGTGGCGGCGGTCATCACCTTGGCGCTCGCCATCGGCTGGCCGAGGTCTTTGATGAATTGACGATTCGACGAGTACGAGACGCCGTTGCGGATTCGCCGCGGGCGAAGGGGATTGAAGCGGACGAGGTCATCGTGTTGGTGGGGCGCACCGTGGTCGAGGCCAAGGGTGTCGTACGAAGAGGTTCGGCGAGGAAGTGAATCGGCAACCGGCTGGCCCGCGCTGAGATGTGAAATCTGGTAGACCTTGGCAATGCTCGTGGGCCCTCGGCTCGCGAGGAGACTGGCCGTTGACGCTCGGGGGGGCAGATGACATTCACTCCACTTGTTCCGACCCATCGGGTCCCTCCGACCAAGATCGCCAAGGACACCTTCGCGATCCATCAAGTGCAAGAGGCCTTGGGCCAACCGTTGTTCGTCTACATCAATTCGATGGTGATCCTCGGGGAGGAGCCGGTGATCGTCGACACGGGTTCACCGGCTAATCGTCGACAGTGGCTCGAGGACGTCTTCTCGTTGGTGGAGCCTGTGGACGTGCGATGGATCTTCATTTCTCACGATGACGTGGACCACACGGGCAACCTCGACGAGGTCCTGTCCGCGTGTCCCCACGCCCAGCTGGTCTGCAACTGGGCCCTGGTCGAGCGTTACTCGAACTGCTTCGACTTTCCCTTGTCGCGCTGCCGTTGGGTGATGGACGGCGAGTCGTTCGACGTCGGGGACCGCACGTTGCTCGCGCTGCGGCCACCGGCGTACGATTCACCGACCACGCGTGGGCTCTTCGACCCGACGACGGGCGTCTACTGGGCGGTCGACTCGTTCGCCACGCCGTTGCCCGATCCCGCCGCCGCGGTCGCCGACCTCGATCCCGAGTTCTGGCGCGAAGCGCTCGCGATGTTCGCCCTGGGTGCGGTGAGTCCCTGGATATCCCTGGTCGATCACGACAAGTATGGCGAGTACGTCAGCCGCACCCAGAGTTTGGATATCGCCACGATCGCCTCGTGCCACAGTCCGGTGATCGAAGGCCCCTTCATCGAGCAGGTGTTCGCTCGATTTCGCGAGCTCCCCTCATTGGGACCCCTGGCGTTGCCCGACCAGTCGGTCCTCGAGCAAATCATCGAGATGGCGTCACAGCCCCAATAGGTCCACCTCTCGTGAGCGGCGGCGATACTTGCTACAACGCCGCGGCGTTCTCGATCTCCAACGGCTCAAGTTCTCCCGCGGGCGTGAAGCCCAGCACGCGTCCGTAGAAGGCGAGTTCCGCCTCGGCCGATCGGGTGATGTTCTGGGCTTGACGAAATCCGTGCTGCTCGCCCTCGTAGGCGAGGTAGGCGAAAGGTACACCCTTTTGTCGCAGAGCCTCCACCATCATCTGGGCCTGGTTGGGCGGCACGATACGGTCCTCGAGACCCTGAAAGATGATCATCGGCGTTGCGAGCAGGTCAGTGTGGAAGATCGGCGACCTCGCTTCGTAGACCTCGTTCGCATCGGGCCACGGTCCCACCAGGCCGTCGAGGTAGCGCGACTCGAATTTGTGGGTGTCCTTGGTCATGGCGGTCAGATCGCCGATTCCGAAATAGCTCGCGCCGGCGCGAAAATCGCTGTGAAAGGTCAGGGCGCACAGGGTGGTGTAACCACCGGCACTGCCGCCATGGATCAAGAGGGCGTCGGGATTGGCCCGCTGCGTGGCGACGAGGTACTTGGCCGCGTTGACGCAATCATCAAGGTCGACGACGCCCCAGGCCCCGTGCAACCTCTCACGGTACGCGCGTCCGTAGCCGGTACTCCCGCCGTAGTCGACGTCGACGACGGCGAAACCACGACTCGTCCAGTATTGGTTGTGGTAGTTGAGCGCGGCACTCGCGCTCGAAGTGGGACCACCATGGCTGGCCACGATCAGTGGTGGGGCTTCGCCCTCGGGACCCTCGAAGTCACGGTTCGTCGGCGGATAGTACAGAGCGAAGGCACTGAGACCATGTGAAGTAGGGAATTCGATGCGCTGGGGGATCGAGAGATAGGAATCGTCCACCTCGTTCTTGAAACCGCTCTTGAAGATGTGCGACGCTCCCGTGTTGAGATCCACCTCGACGATCGCCGGTGGTTTGGTCGGTGACGCCACGCTCGCCACGACCCGCTCGCCGTCGCTCGCGAGAGTGTGCACGATGGGCCACTCGAGGGGAACCTCTCGCATGCCGTTCGTGCCCAGCACACCGAGCCGTGATTTCTCGTCCTCGCTCCACGTCACCACGAGTGAGCCGTCACGCAAGGCGACGACGTTCGTCAAACCGAACACCCACGCGGGCTGAGCGAATTCGGCGTCACGGGGGTACAGCGCTTCGGGTCCACTGGCCGTGGCTCGATAGAGGTTCCACCAGCCTGAACGGTCCGAGACGAAGATGAGGGATCCACTCGCGTCGTAGAGGGGCTGCATCACCGATTCATCCGCCGCCGCAAGCACGACGTGCACGTTGTTCACGGTGTGCCCGTCAAGGTCCGCCTCGTAGAGCATGGTGGTGTCCCACGGCATGTTCGGGTGGTCCCAGGCGATCCACGCCAGCCGTGAACCATCGGGTGACACCGTGGGCGAGGAGTAGAAGTCGTGGCCATTGGCGAGGGTCCAGACGTCTCGGGATCCGTCGGTCGCCACGGCCACCAGTTCATTGATCACCGTGTCGTCGTGACACTCCCGCACCGCGATGAGAAACTTGGCGTCGGGTGTCGGCCGGCAATCGGCGTAACGCCAAGCCTGTGGCGTCGGCGGTTCACCGGTGATGGGCACCGGTTCGCTGTCACCCTGCACGCGATAGATGCGTTGATCCGAGAAATTGGAGAAGAAGACGGTGTCGTGGTGCACGGCGTAACAGAGCCCGCCGTATTCGTGCACTAGCGTCCTGGCCGAATATTCGGAACCGAAGACGTCGCTCACCTCTGCGTGGGAGTTGCGACGCACGAGGACACTTCGCCCACCTTCGGACGGGCGACTCTCCACCCAATACGTGTCGTGCGCCTCGAGCACCGGGTCCTGCACGTCGACGACCTCGCTAACGAGGAGCTCACTAGTGATCGGGGAGATCCAAGAACCGAAGGGTGCGCGGGTGGCCGTCATCGGCCAAGAATAACGCTCCGGTCGACCCTTGACCCGTCTTGTGCACGTCCCTTCACTGGAGTCGCATCCTGTCGTCACATGCTTCGACCAAGATGACTACGTGTCCAGTGGAGCCCCCGTGAGCGAGCGAGTGGACTGGACGGCATTGGCGGGTCCGGCAGCGTTCGGGCGATCGCTACTGCTAGCGCCCGGCGTTCGCCCTCCGCCACCGTGGGCCGACGCAACGCAAATCGCCCTCAATAATCAGACGCTCGCTGCTGCAGCGACGCTGCATTCGATTCGACACGCGTTCCTCGCCCGGGTCCCCGTGATCTACGAGATCGCGGCGGGACTAACGGCTCCGGTGGGCGGTTCCGATAGTCGCGAGGTGTGGGAAATCTCACCCGACACCGACTTCGTGGCCGAGGCCGCGTGGCGTCTCGCCCTCGCCAACGCGGTCGACGCGCGCGACGTGGATCATCCCCGGTGGCCGCTCGCGGCCGTCGCCGTGAGGGCCGGGGCGACGCTCGCAGTCGGGAACTACGCCGACGTGGTGTTGCCCGATGGGAGTCTCGCCTGGTGTGACGGCGGCCCGCTGCATCTGTGGGACGAGGGTGACGTGGCTTTCGACGGCGCGGCGGTGATCCCGCGTCTGGCTATCACCAGGGGGCGCCTCGATCCCGTCGCTGCTCACGGACCTCACGCTGAGTTGGCGCCCGACCAACTGCGAGCCGTGGCTGATCCGTCGACCCGAGCCCGCATCATCGCCCCGGCGGGGTCGGGTAAGACGAGAGTACTGACCGAACGAGCTCGTCACGTCCTCGCGTCGGGGGTACCGGCGGAGTCTCTCCTTCTCGTGGCTTTCAACAAGCGCGCCCAAGAGGAGATGCGAGAGCGAACGGCCGATCACCCCGCTCTGCAGATCCAGACCTTGAACGCGTTGGCGCTGTCAATACTAAATGGGACCAACGGATTCGCCAGTCGTGACGTGCGTCGACAGACCATCACCGAGCGCGACGTCCGCGGCATCATCTCGAACTACGTCAAATTCCCTCGCAAGACGAATACCGATCCCGCGGCCGCGTGGATCGACGCGTTGACCGAGGTGCGGCTCGGACTGCGATCGCCCGCGCAGGTCGAGCGCGACTACCAGGGCGACATCGACGGTTTCGCTGATTTCTTCGATCTCTATCGCCAGCACCTCGCCGATCATCGCCAAGTCGACTTCGACGAGCAGATCTACCTGACCCTCGAGGTACTCCTGCGAGATCCCGCGGTGCGCCTCGCCGCGGAGCGAAGAGCGCAGGTACTCCTGGTCGACGAGTTCCAAGATCTGACGCCCGCGCACATGCTGCTGCTGCGCCTACTGGCCGGACCGCCGCTGTCGATCTTCGCGGTCGGGGATGACGATCAGACTATCTACGGATACTCGGGCGCGACGCCCGAGTGGTTGGTCGAATTCGAGAATCACGTGCCCGACGCCGTGCACCACGCCTTGGAGGTGAACTATCGTTGCCCGGCGCCAGTGGTGAATGCCGCGTCCAACCTCCTGAGCCACAATACGGTGAGGGTGCCCAAGGTGATCCGGCCGGGCCCGTTGAACGCAACCGGCCCCGAGTCGATGTCGGTCGTCATGGCGCAGGACCAGGTGACCCACGTGAGCGATCACGTGCGATCGCTGCTGGCCGCGGGCGCGGCACCCGCGGAGATCGCGGTGCTCTCGCGCGTGAATGCGAACCTCGTTCCCGTGCAAGTGGCACTCATCGAGGCGGGCATCCCCGTCAGTGCGCGTGACGGCGCGGAATTCCTGCGCACGTCGGGGGTGGAGTCCGCGCTCGCGTGGCTACGACTCGCCGTGCGGCCGGACTCCATGGTCGGCTCCGATATCGAACTCGCGGTGCGCCGTCCGGGTCGAGGGATATCACCGCGCGTGCGCGAGTGGATGGGCGAGCAGACGGCGATCGACGCACTCATTCGTCTCGCGGGTCGTCTCGACGACGCCGCGTCGACGAAGATCACTGACTTCGTCCGTGATCTCGAGAGGATCACCGCGTCGCCACGCGCGCGACGACATCGACACTCATCGAGTTCATCCGTCACGAGATCGGTCTCGACCGGGCCCTGGCCACCCTCGACGCATCGCACCAGGGCCGCAATAGCGCGTCGAACTCCGACGGCCTGCGCAGCCTCATCGCGCTCGGTCGACTGCACGCTGATCCCGCGACGTTCGACGGTTGGTTGAAGAATGCGCTGAGTACCTCTTCGGATCCAAGTGGAGTCACGCTCGCGACCGTTCATCGGGTCAAGGGTCTCGAGTGGTCGCACGTCGTCGTCTACGACGCGAGTCTCGGTGTCTTTCCCCACCGCTTAAGCGTCGACACCGAGGAGGAACGCCGGGTGTTTCACGTGGCGATCACTCGTTGCATCGCGTCGCTGGTCATCACCGCCGACTCCGCGTCACCGTCGATCTTCCTTGAGGAGATGTCAGCCCCGTATATCCCCGTTATCGGCGAGGACCCCGACTCCGCGATACCCAACTCGAGGTGGAATGCCAGCGCCGTCGACCCGGTAACGGCGAAAGTGGGCCTCACGTTCCGTTGGGGTGGCTACGACTTCACGGTGGACGAGGTGAACTCCGACGGGGTCGTCGTGTCGACCGAAGGTTCTCGCACGACGACGTTGCCCTTCGGCTGGACATTCAGCGCCGGCGGGCAGACGCGCACCCTGGTCGCCCCGACGAGGTCGGCGACGCGCCGTGGCGGCGCCGGTCCGTCATCGGGCGCCGACCCCGATCTGCACCGCGCCCTCAAGGAGTGGCGGCGCGAGCAGGCGAGGGCGGATGGCGTTCCCGCGTACGTGGTTTTCAACGACCGCACTCTCGATGAACTCTCGAGCGTGCGTCCGCACACGGTCGCCGAACTCGGGAACATCACCGGCATTGGTCCCGCCAAGATCGATCGTTACGGAGATCAGATCCTCGCCGTCGTCATCGACGTGGTCGGTACGTGAGCGATTCCTCGGTCGTGACGCCGGACTCGACTGAATCTAACGTGGGCGCGGAGACGAGCAATGACCAGTGGACAGTAGATGATGGCGGGAAGTCGCACCGAGAGTAGAGAACGAAGGACCGTTGGTCTCGCCGGCTCAGCAGTGGCGGCCGTGTTGTGGGGATTCGGTGGCATCTTCGCCGCCCTCACCTTCGCGCCAGGACTGGTACTGGCCTTCTACCGCCTCTGGGTGGGCACGGTGGTGTTCGTCGTGGTCCTCGTGGCGACGCGACGGCGATTGTCGTGGTCGTTGTTGAAGGCGACGTGGCTCGGGGGCGTGCTGCTCGCCGGCGACATGGCGATGTTCTACAGTGCCGTCAAGACCACCAGCATCGTCGACGTGACGGTGATCGGTGCCTTCCAACCCGCTCTCGTGATGGTGGTGTCACGGCGCCTCTTCAAGGAGAGGCTCGCTCGCCGCGACGTCGCATGGATCGTCCTGGCCATGGTCGGCGTGGCGATCGCCGTCATCGGTCCCGGGGTGACGAACCATCGCGAGGTCGTAGGTGACGTGCTGGCCGTTGGATCGATGGTGAGTTTCTCGGCCTACTGGATGGCTTCGAAACACGCCCGCCAACTGAGTGGGGCGCTGGAGTACACCACGGGAGTCACTTTCGTGGCGGCCGCGGTGATGAGCCCGGTCGTTCTGGTGTCGGGCCAGTCGCTCGGACAGATCAAACTCAGTGACTGGTGGTGGATCGCGCTGCTGGTCGTGGTGCCCGGCAGCGGACACCTGGTGATGAACTGGGCGCACCGTTTCGTGGACGCGTCGATATCGTCGGCCATCAGTTGTCTCAGTCCACTCATCTCGGCGGTCGCCGCGATACCGATTCTCAGCCAGCCGTTGACGTCACTGCAGGTGAGTGGGGTGCTGCTCGGCGTGGGTGCCATCGCGGTGATCGCGGTGCGCCAGCGTCAACCATTGGAATCGCCCGTGGAGTAGTGCTCGAGCCGGGTGCGGGCGGCGCCAATTATTTCAAGAAGGTGTTTGACAGCCCTCGCACCTATTGGTAGGTTGTCCGACATCAGACAATGCGGTGGGACTCCCGCCACCGCTCCATCATCAGGAGGCATCGCGTGTCACACCTTTCATGGAAGAAATTTGGCGTCGTCGCCAGTAGTTTGACCGCGGTCGTGGCAACGACCCTGGTCGCAACCGGGGGATCCACTCTCGCCGGCGCTACGACGTCCAAGAACCTGACGTGGGGGATCACGTCGAACGACCCGTCACTCGACCCGGGTCTGGTCTACGCCATCGACCCCAACATCATCACGGCGGCCATGTGCAACTCGCTTCTCCAGTTCGGACCCCAGGGTCAATTGGAGCCCGAATTGGCGTCGTCGTGGAAGCAGACCAGTCCGACCACGTACGTCTACAACCTGGTGCACAACGCCAAGTTCTGGGACGGGAATCCCGTCACCGCGGCCGACGTCGCATTCTCCGTGAACCGCATCGCCAGTCCCAAGTTGGCGAGCTCGCTGCTCTCATTGTTCCAGACCGGCGACTTGAAGAAGGCCGTCGTCTCGGGCAAGTGGCAGGTCACTATCGAGCTCAACGCGGCCAATCCCATCGCCCAGGACCTGCCCGCCACCCCGATCGGCCAGGTCGTCGAGGAGAGCGTGGTGAACAAGTACGGCGCGGCCTTCGGTACCACCCCGGCCAAGTCGATGTGCAGCGGCCCCTTCCGCCCCGTGCGATACGTGAACGGCTCCGTGACGGTGCTCGACGCCGTGCCGAACTACTGGGACGCGGCCAACAAGCCCCAGATCAACAGCATCACCTTCGAGCAGGTGAATGACGCCGAAGCGCTGATCGCGGGACTTCGTAGTGGATCGATCAACGGCACCTACGACCTGCCGGCACGCGACGCCGCGACGTTGGCGTCGGACTCGAGCCTCAAGGTCAACATGGTCCCCTACGGCGGCGACATCAACTACATCAGCCCCAACGTGGAGAAGGGCCCCTTCGCCAATCCCCTCGTACGTCGGGCGTTCAACCTCGCGGTGCCGCGTACCGCACTGGCGTCGGCAGTCGACGGCGCCAACGGTCGACCGCTGAAGGACATTGAGACCCCTGCGCTCTTCACCCAGAACACTGCGCAGTACATGGCCGCCTACAACGCGCTGCCCAATCCGGACACCGCCAACATCACCGCGGCCAAGAAGCTCATTGCCCAGGCCCACGCCACGGGTGAGACGGTGACCATCGCGGTGGAGACCTCGTTGACCTCGGACACGGTGTCAGCGGCCCTGCAACAGATCGGCCAATCAATCGGTCTCAACGTGAAGATCGACAAGTTGACGCCGTCGTCCTTCGGCAACGTCAGCTACAGCGCCACTTGCCCACGCCCGGTCAACGCCCTGCTCAACTGGTGGAACCCTGACTTCCCGTCACCGTCCGCCGAGATCGTCCCGCCCCTGGCGAGCAACTTCTCGGATGTCTCGTGCTACTTCTCCAAGACGTTCAACGCGCTGCGCACCAAGTGGGCGGCGACCGCGAACGGATCGGTAGCCCAGGCCAACGCGACGATCGCCATGATGAACCAGTTGACCAAGGACGACGTCTACATCCCCTTGTACTCCGACCCGTTGGTCATGGTGCAGCCGTCGAACCTCGCTGGCTACACCCAGACCCAGGTGTTCGTCTACCAGGACTTCCCCGACCAGGTGCACTTCACCTCGTAGGCTCCCTGAACGGAAGCAGTCATTGTCCGAAGACGCGGATCAATCGAAAGGTTTGTGCCAGATGACAGTTGTAGTTACTGGTGCCGCCACCGGCATCGGTGCCGCCACCGCCCGCGCCTTCGCGCAAGCCGGGCACCGGGTCGCCGTGACGGACCTGGACGCAGCGGCCGCCGAGCGGACGGCGCAGACCATTGATGGTGCAGTGTCGTTCTCGATGGACGTGCGAGTTCGTGCGTCCATCGAGGCGGCGTGCCGCGACGCCGTTGACGCATTGGGACCCCTCGAGGTCTGGGTGTCGAGCGCCGGGGTGTCCACCATGGCGCACTTCGTCGATCTCACCGACGAGGAGATCGACCTGAACCTCGACGTCAACACTCGCGGCACCTTGATCGGTGGTCAGGTGGCGGCGCGTCAGTTCATCGCCCAGGGTCGTGGCGGCTGCATCATCAATATCGCGTCCATGGCTGGCAAGCGAGGCGGCGTGCCGCTCCTCGCGCACTACGTCGCCTCCAAGTTCGCGGTCGTCGGGCTGACCCAGGCGATGGCGTGTGAACTAGCGCCCTTCGACATCCGGGTGAACAGCGTCTGTCCGGGCTACGTGCGTACCGGGATGCAGGACCGCGAGATCCAATGGGAGGCGAAACTCAAGCAGGTCTCGTCCGAGGAGGTCGTCGACTTCTACTTCGCGGACACGCCGCTTCGCCGACTGCAGACCCCCGAGGATGTCGCGTCGGTGGCTCTGTTTCTGGCCAGCGCTGCCGCGACGTCCATCACCGGAGAGAGCGTCGCCGTCAACGGCGGCAGCTACATGGACTGATCATGGCGACCAAACCCTCCGCTCGAAAGTCCAATTCGGAATCGCGCGATCCTGCACTGGCGCTCGACCACTTGGGACCCTCGGGAGCGGCATTGCGTCGCAAGGCGCTTCCTCGCCAGGTGCGCGACAGCATCGCGGCACTGGTCGCCGACGAGATGCAACCGGGCGATCCGCTACCCAGCGAGATGGCTTTCGCCGAGCGGCTCATGGTGAGCCGCTCGACGGTGCGCGAGGCGATGAAGCTGTTGGAACAAGAGGGTCTGGTCGAGACCCGCCGTGGCACGGGCCGGTTCGCGTCGGCGTTGTCCGGGTTGCATCCCGAGCGCCCCATGACCAAGTTCGAGAGCATCACCAAGATGATGGTCGAACTCGGGTACGAGTCCATCACGCGCGTGGTGAGCGCCGTGACGCGTGACAGCACGCCGAGCGAACAGTTGGCCTTCGCGATCGAGCCCGGTTCGAAAGTGTTCGAGACTCGGCGACTCAGAGAGTACGAGGGTCGCCCCTGTATCTACTCGGTGAACGTTCTTGATCCTCGAACGCTGAGCGCCGCTGCCGACGACATCGACTGGGGTGACTCGGTGGTGTTGATCCTGGAGAGGATGGGCCACGAGATCGTGGCCTCCTCGGCCCACATCACGGTCGTCTCAGAGCCCCGTGAGGAGGACGCCGTCCCCGAGATCGGTCCCGAGGTGGGACCGTGGTTGATGGTCGATGAGCAGTGCGTCACGCGTCTCGGGCGCTGTGTCCTTATTTCTCGTGACTACCACTTGGGCAGCATGTTCAGTTTCAGCGTGGTTCGCCGTCGAGAAGAGGATTTCGGCCTCTCAGGACCCGCGTGATCGGATCGGACTAGGACGTGCGAGCCGGCGTATTGCGAGAGGTGGGAGTTATCGAGGTCGCCGAGGTCGATGACCCGACGTGCGGTCCATTCGAAGTGATGATCGCGGTCGCGAACTGCGGTGTCTGCGGCACCGATCGGTCGATCTTTCGAGGTGAGTACCCGGTCGTCACGCCGATGATCCTGGGGCACGAGTATTCGGGCACGGTCGTCGAGATCGGTCCCGGCGTGACCCGCTTCGCGCTGGGCGACCGCGTCGCCGTCGACCCCAACGTGGTCGATGACGACTGCTTCTTCTGTCGGCGCGGAGAGTCTCATCTGTGCAGCGGCTTATCGGCACTCGGCGTCGGGCGTCCCGGGGGATTCGCTGAACTCTCCGTCGTGCCCGAGCGTTACTTGTACCAGGTGCCCGACAGCGTCTCCCTCGCTGACGCTGCCCTCGTCGAACCATTGGCCTGCTGCGTAAGGGGCATCGACCAGGCGCAGGTGTGCGCCGGTGACGTCGTCGTCATCTGCGGGGCCGGTCCCATTGGTTGTCTCTTGATCCAGTTGGCGCGTCTGAGTGGAGCAGCCGTCATCGTGGTGTCGGAGCCCTCGACCTCGCGCCACGAGGCGGCCCGACGTGCGGGCGCCGACGTGGTCTGTGAACCCGCGCACGCGCCAGGGATACTGCGCGAGATCCGAGGCGCGGTGGGCGCCGACGTGGTGATCGAGGCGTCGGGTTCATTGGCGGCGGCCGAATCCTCCTTCGACCTGGTTCGCCGCGGCGGGACCATTTTGTTGTTCGCGGTCTACCCTCAGGACCGGACCATCGCCGTGAGCCCCTTTCGGATCAACGAGGACGAACTGCGAGTGGTGGGTTCGCTGAACAATCCGAGTACCCATTCGCGGGCCCTGGAACTACTCGCGTCGGGTCGCGTGAACGTGGAGGGGATGGTCAGCCATCGCCTCGGCCTCGAGGAGGTCGCTAGCGCCATGGACCTCGCCAACTTCTCGGACTCCGGCAAGATCGTCATCGATCTGGGGGAATCGCGGTGAGCGTGACGATTGCGAACGCACGAGGATCGGATGCTTAGATACATCGCCTCGCGCATCGCCATGCAGTTCGCCGTGCTGATCGCCTCGACGATCATCATCTTCTTCTTGTTGCATCTCGCACCCGGCAACCCGGCCACCCTCTTGAACGGTGGCCACCCGCCGTCGCCGGCCACCCTCAAGTACTTCAACCAGCTGTACGGTTTCAACCGTCCCTTGCCGGTGCAGTACCTGATCTGGCTGCGCCACATCTTCGAGGGCAACCTCGGTACCTCGGTCGCCACGCGAACGTCGGTGGGCTCGGTGCTCGTCCCGCGCATCGGATTGACGCTGTTCCTCACGATCTACGCGGTGGCCATCATGGTCGTGATCGGTGTACCGCTCGGCATCGTCAGCGCGGTCTTTCGCAGCGGTCCCTCGGACTTTCTGGCCAGCGTGGGCACCCTCACCTTCACCGCCATCCCGACGTACGTGTCCGGCGTGGTGATGGCGGTGGTCTTCGGCGTCGAACTCCAATGGTTCCCAGCCCTCGGCGGTGGCGACACCGGTTCGTTCCTGACGCGCCTCGACCATCTGACTCTGCCGGCCGTGGCGCTGGGACTCTCGTCCATGGCGCTGGCGAGTCGCATCACGCGCTCGGCGGTCATCGGAGAACTCGAGAAACCGCACGTGACGGGCGCGCGAGCCCGAGGTTTCTCGAGCCCGCGGGTCGTCGCCAAGCACGCGGTGCGCGGCTCGTTGGTGCCGGTCGTCACCATCGTGGGAGCCCAGGTCGGTTACCTCCTCGGCGGCGCGGTGGTGATCGAGTACGCCTTCGGACTCAACGGCTTGGGGTCGCTGTTGGTGTCGTCGGTGCAGGGCAAGGACTACGCCGTGGTGCAGGCGATTGCTCTGTTCATCACGGCTGAGTTCCTCCTGATCAGTCTGCTGGTCGACCTACTCTACGGAGTGATCGACCCGCGCGTTCGCCTGGTGGGGAGGACGGCGTGAGTGCGGTCGCCGGCGACGTCCTGGCCTTCGAGCGCGACACGTCGTCGCGAGCGGCCGGCGGCCGCCTGGAGGGTCTGTTCCAGAAGATCGTGGTGGTGACGAGCGCGGTCATCCTTCTGGTGATCGTGTGTTGTGCGTTGTTCGCCCCGTGGCTGGCTCCTCACAATCCCAATACCATCCACCTGTTCAATCCCTACACCGCGCCGAGCCGGGGATTCCTCTTCGGCCAGGACAGCGCCGGGCGTGACATCCTCTCGCGACTCATCTACGGGGCACGACTCTCGCTGTTGGGCCCCTCGATCGTGGTGGCCATTGCCTTCATCGTCGGCGTGCCCCTCGGGTTCCTGGCGGCCTACCGAGGGGGTTTCACCGACGGCATCATCTCACGGGTCTTTGACGTGGTGTTCGCGTTCCCGCCGTTGCTCCTGGCCGTCGTCATCGTGGCCACATTCGGCGCCAGTTTCATCACTGCCGTGTTCGCCGTCGCCATCACGTACATCCCATTGATGGGTCGCGTCGTTCGCTCCGCCGCTCTCGTGGAGCGATCCAAGACCTACGTGGAGGAGTGCCGACTGCAGGGTTATGGCGCGTGGCGGGTCCTCTTCGTGCACATGATGCCCAACATCGGTCGGGTGCTCATCAGCCAGACCACGCTCTACTTCGCCTACGGGCTACTGGACTTGTCCGCCCTCTCGTTCCTCGGTCTGGGGGCTCAGCCGCCGCAGATCGACTGGGGTGGGATGCTCGAGAACGCCAACCAGGGGGTCTTCCAGTCGGCGACGGGAGTGATCTTCCCGGCGGCGGCCATCGTGTTGCTGGTGGTGTCACTCAATTTCATCGCCGACTGGGCCCTCGATCACGAGAGTCGAAAGGCGGGTCAATTGTGAGCACGAACGACCACGTCGCCACGGCGGGCACGACTCCCACAGCCCCCACGGGCAAGACCTTGAGCCTGCAGGACGTGACGACGTATCTGCGCGTGGGCAGGGAGCTCAAGCCGGTCATCCTGCGCGTCGACCTGCACATCGAGCCCGGTGAGATCGTCGGCCTGGTTGGCGAGTCCGGCAGCGGCAAGTCGATGACCGCGCGCACCATCGGCGGCGTCCTGCCCAAGGGCGCGGTCGCCGAAGGGAAATTGCTCCTCGACGGCAAGGACCTCTTCGAGATGTCGCGTCGCGCGCGTCGTGAGGTGCAGGCTAAGGAGATCGGCTTCGTGTTCCAGGATCCGCGTGCCTACATCGACCCGCTGTGGCGCGTGGGTGACCATATGACCGAGGCGATGCGCGTGCATCTGGGATTCTCGAGGTCCGAGGCGCGCACTCGAGCCATTGAATTGCTCGACGCGGTGGGCATCGACCAGCCCGAACGGCGCATGCACCAGTTCCCCGATGAACTATCCGGTGGGATGCTGCAGCGGGTGATGATCGCCGGCGCCCTCTCCGTCAATCCCTCGGTGCTGCTCGCCGACGAGGCCACGACGGCCGTCGACGTCACCACGCAGGCCGAGATCGTCAAACTGCTCGGGCGTCTCAGCGTCGAGCGTGGACTTTCGGTGCTCTTCATCACCCATGACCTGGCCCTCGCCGATATCGTGTGCTCGCGGGTCTGCGTCATGTACGCCGGGCGGATCGTGGAGGTGCGCGAGGGGCGACAAATCTTCGACGACCCCATTCACCCGTACACGATCGACCTACTCGCCGCACGGCCCACCATCGCGCACCGGGTCGCGCGATTGCCCGTCATCAAGGGTGTCCCCACGAGTGCCATGGACGCGCCGGCCGGGTGTCCCTTCCATCCCCGGTGCCGCTTCGCCCTGGACGAATGTCGCGAGGGGGTACCGGCGATGGTGCCGGTGCGTGGGGGAATGGCGCGATGCTTTCGCGCGCACGAGGACCTCGCGGCGATGTCGGCGGCGATGTCGGCGCAGGAATCGACACAGGAATCTACGACAGAGTCAAACTTCAGTCCGACGAGCGGAGGTCGAGATGCTGCTCACGGTTGAGGGTCTGAGCAAGGATTTCCGACTTCGCTCGGGTCTACTGGGCCGTTCCACGAGTCTCCACGCGGTCAAGGCCGTGTCCTTCACGATCCCGGCGTCGGGCTCGTTGGCCATCGTGGGAGAGACCGGTTCGGGCAAGACGACCGTGGCGCGCATCATCGTCGGGCTGGAGTCGGCGACCGCCGGCGTGGTCAGCGTCGACGGCACGGCGCTCAGCCCCACGCCTGGACCCAACGAACGGCGCCAGCGGGCGCGGATGATGCAGATGGTCTTTCAGAACCCCGTCCTCTCGCTCGATCCCCACCAGGAGATCGGCAAGGCCATCCACGAAGTGGTGGCCTTTCATAAATTGCGCGTGCCCGACAAGTGCGAAGAGCGGGTCCACGAACTCATGGCCGCCGTGGGACTCGACTTGAAGTTGGCGGCGAGTCGACCCCAGAACCTTTCGGGCGGCCAGTGCCAGCGTGCCGCGATCGCGCGTGCGCTCGCCGCCGAACCCGAGCTGCTCGTCCTCGATGAACCGGTCTCGGCGCTCGACGTCTCGACGCAAGCACAGATTCTCAACCTGCTGGCGGACCTGAAGGAAGCCTTGGGCATCAGCCTGTTGACGATCTCGCACGACCTCGCGCTCGTGCGACAGCTCGCGGACGACGTCGTGGTCATGTGCCAGGGCGAGATGGTGGAGTCCGGTACCGTGGACGACGTTCTGACGAATCCCCAACACGACTACACCCGCCGTCTCGTCGAGGCGGTCCCCGAGATCATGAGCCATTCTCTCCCCGACGCGGGCCCCGGGGATTCTGGTGGCGGGCCAGGAGGATCGTGATGCGGACCCTCGTGCTCGCTGTCGGCCTCTCGAGAGCGACGCCCTCGAACTTGTTCTGGATCGGTGACGAAACTCAGGTCACCATAACGAAAGGAAATACACCATGCTGAACTTCGATGAGGAGCGGTTCCTGGCGAGCCAACGCGGGGCGCTGGTTCACGCCGCGGCACTCCATGAGGTGGTGGCCGCACACGCGGCCGACGGGGGCGACAGTCTCTTCTTCCTCGGTGCGGGTGGTGCGGGGCTATTAATGTCACCGGCGACCGATTTGTTGACGCGCGAGTCCGCACTGGCGACGTACTGCCTAGCGCCGGCGGAACTGATGGCCCTGGGCTCGAAGCACCTGGGGTCCCGTTCGCTGGTCGTCGTCCCGTCGCGCTCGGGCGACACCAAGGAAGCGCTCGACGTTGTCGAATACTGCCAGCGACTGGGAGCCAAGGTCGTTGCCCTGACGGGGACCGCCGGGTCGCCTCTGACCAGCCAGGCCGACGTCAACTTCACCAACCTGGTGGCCGACGACAACTCCTCGGAGTCGTTCTACCTCCAGTCGCTGCTCATCGCCCTCTCAGCGATGGACGTGCGCGGTGAGATCGACGACTACGCGGCCGTGGTCGCGGAACTGCAGGGGCTGCCCGAGTTCCTACTCGAGGCCAAGCGGGGGTTCGAGGCCCGGGCCCTGACCTTCGCCACGGCCATCGCCGACGCCGACTACCACCTCATCATTGGTGCCGGCTCCACGTGGCCCGAGGCGTTTTACTACGGGATGTGCATCCTCGAGGAGATGCAGTGGATCCGCACTCGTCCAGTGCACGCGGCGCACTTCTTTCACGGACCCCTCGAGCTGGTCGAGGACGGCGTCAGCTGCTTGCTCTTCAAGGGTGAAGACGGGTCTGCGCCGCTGGTCGAGCGCGTCGAGCAGTTCGTCACCGAATACCGCGGTCGCTTGAGCGTCCTCGACACCGCCGATATCGGGTCGGGACTGTCCGAGCGAGTGAGGTCGCTGATCTCACCCATCATCTTGGCCACCGTGCTCGAGCGGGTGAGCGCTCACTTGGAAGTGGTCAGGAACCACCCGCTCACCACCCGTCGCTACTACCGGCGAGTGAGCTACTGAGGCGTGAGGGCGTCGGGCTTCGCCAGAGGACCTCGTCGGCCGCGAGTCGGCGTCGACGTCTGCATCATCGGCAACCTCACCATTGACGTCATCATGCGCGGGATCGAGGAGATGCCCCAATGGGGTCACGAGGCATTGTCCAGTACGCGCACCGAGTCGGCCGCGGGCCAGGCCGCGGGCATGGCTTTCGCGAGCGTGGCGCTGGGTGCGCGAACCGACGTCGTCGCCGACGTCGGTGAAGACGACGCGGGGGAGCGTATTATTCGCGAACTCGCCGCCGCGGGCGTCGGCGTCGAGGCGTTGGGTGTCGTTCCCGGGGGCACCACTCCCTTGACCGTCGCCGTCGTTCGTGGCGACGGTGAACGCTCTTTCATCTCGGACCTCGGCAGTCTGCGGCCCTTCGATATCGATGCGGTCGTGGCGCAGTTCCCCGATGTCGTGACGGCCTCGGTGGTCGCGCTGGTGGGAACCTCTAACCTCCCGGGCATCGACCACGGGGCGGCCGCGGGGGTGCTCGCGGCGGCCCGACGCGCGGGGGCCCTCACGGTCTTCGACTCGGGGTGGGACCCCGCGGGGTGGTCACCCACGTCGGTGGGGGCGTTGCGCGCAGTCCTGGCCGAGACCGACCTGTATCTACCCAACCTCGATGAGGCCCGCGCTCTGACGGGTCGTTCGCGCGTGAATGAGGTGCTCGAGGAGCTCTCGACTCTCTGCGCGGGTGTGGTCATCGTCAAGGGTGGTGAGAGCGGCAGCTACACCGCTCTCGAGGACGGCATCGTCCTCGTCGAGGCGATCCCCACCGAGGTGGACAACGCGGTGGGCGCGGGCGACGTCTACGACGCCGGCGTGGTCGTTGGTTACCTGCACGGGCGAGACGTCACGTCGTGCATGGCACTGGGCACGGCCGCGGCCTCGCTGTACGTGTCGCGTCGTCATGATCGATTTGCGACGTTCGACGAGGTCGATGCGCTGGCCCAACGGGTGGTGGCGTCGGCGTTCGAGGAGCGAGCATGAATGAGAGACGCGGGAGTCACCCACGTCGGATGGGTCGTGGTGAAGGGAAGTGGCAGTCGCCGTGAAGACCGGTGCGGTGTCGTGGTGGGATCGCGCCCGAGCGAATGAGGGGGAACAATGAGTACGACGGATGATTTCGGCCGAGAGTTCGACGAGCGACCGTGGGGCAGTTTCACGGTGCTCGACGATCACGAGAGCGACCACAAGGTCAAGCGCCTGGTCGTGACGCCGGGCAAGCGCTTGAGCTATCAGGTGCACGCGAAACGTGCGGAGCACTGGTACATCGTGTCGGGAATCGCCACCGTCACGTTGGACGGTGAGGTCTTCGACCGTTCACCCGGCGAGACCGTGGACATCCCCATCGGCACCGCGCACCGTTGCGAGAACAAGGGTCGCGAACCGGTGGTCTTCATCGAAGTCCAGACCGGGACGTACTTCGGAGAGGACGACATTGTGCGTCTCGAGGATGACTTCGGTCGCTGACGACGGGGAGTTCGCTATCGCAACGAATCACCTCGAGCGTCTCGATTCAGCTCACCAGATTCCACCTCGTCGGGGAATATTCACGACGGCCAAGGACCCTTGAAGTGACGTCACCCGGCGACGACGTCGAAGTCACGTGACAACGTCGCCGGGTGCGCTCAGTGACCGACCTATTGAAGAAAGAGTTCGTAGCCCGGAGTGGTGAGGAATGCGAAGAACTCCTCGCCGAGTGCGACCAACTTGAACAATTGCCCGGCATCGTCAAACCGGTCACCGGGGAATCGATCCATCTGGCCCATCACCTCATCGATGATCGACGAGACGTAGCCCTCGGTGATGTGGTCTCCCTCGACCGTCACCGTGCCCGCGTGAATCCACTGCCATATCTGGGACCGAGAGATCTCGGCGGTGGCGGCGTCCTCCATCAGATTGTCGATGGCGGCGGCACCGACACCGCGAAGCCAGCTCTCGATGTAGCGCACGCCCACCGACACGTTGGTCCGGACGCCGGACTCCGAGACGTACGAGCCCTCAATCGCCAAGTTCACTAGCTCGTCGGCCGACGGGGCCGTTGCATTCGTCACTCGATCGATCTGGTTCGGTCGATCTCCCAGTACCGCGTCAAATTCGCCGAAGGCAATCGGCACCAAGTCAGGGTGGGCGACCCACGTCCCGTCAAAGCCCTCCGTTGACTCGCGGTGCTTATCAGCTCGCACCTGCTCGATCGCCCGTGACGTGACGTCGGGGTCGCGTCGGTTCGGGATGAAGGCGCTCATGCCGCCAATCGCGTGGGCCCCACGGCGATGGCACGTCTCGACGAGGAGTGCGGTATAGGCCCTCATGAACGGAACGGTCATCGTGATCTGGGAGCGGTCGGGGAGTACGAACTCCTCTCCTTGGTCGCGGAAGGCCTTGATGATCGAGAAGATGTAGTCCCAACGTCCGGCGTTGAGCCCCGCGCAGTGGTCGCGGAGTTCGAACAGGATCTCCTCCATCTCGAATGCCGCCGGGATCGTCTCGATGAGGACTGTCGCTCGAACCGAGCCGTGGGGGATGCCGACGTAGTTCTCCGCGAAGGTGAAGACCTCGTCCCACAGTCGTGCCTCAAGGTGGCTCTCGGTCTTAGCCAGGTAGAAGTACGGACCCCGTCCACGCGCGATCAACTCCTTGGCGTTGTGAAAGAAGTACAGACCGAAGTCGACGAGTGATCCCGACATCGGTCCCGAGGAACTCGAGGAGCCCTCGAGGCGAAGGTGGGCCTCATCGAGGTGCCAACCTCGTGGACGCATGACGATGGTGGGCGTCTCTTCGCCGACGCTATACGCGCGACCGTCCGGCGCGACGAAGTCGATCTGACCTCGAATGGCGTCCAAGAGTGAGATCTGACCGCCGATTACGTTGGCCCACGTCGGACTCGTCGCGTCCTCTTGATCGGCCAGCCACACTCGTGCGCCCGAATTGAGAGCGTTGATGGTCATTTTACGATCGGTCGGCCCCGTGATCTCGACACGACGGTCGTGCAGTCCTGGTCCCGCGCCAGCGACCCGCCAGGTCTGATCCTCTCTGATCTGGCGGGTCCGGGGCAAGAAGTCGAAGCGGCCGCCTTCTTTGATCCACTCGCGACGCTCCTGTCGTTGCCCGAGGAGCTCGCGACGAGTGGCGTCGAAGCAGAGGTGCAGTTCTCGAAGGAAGCCGAGTGCCTCATCGCTGAGGATCTCGTCGAAACGATCGTCCATCGCGCCGGAGATCATTATCTGGGGAGATTCGGTGCTGAGATTCGTGCCCATCTCTAGAACTGCTCCTCTTCGGTGGAGCCCACGAGGGCGAGGGTCGCGCTCTGGGGATTGAGGGCCGTCGACACGCGGTCGAAGTAGCCGGTGCCCACTTCACGCTGGTGTTTCGTCGCCGTGTAGCCGTCGGCCTCTGAGGCGAACTCGGCCTCTTGCAACTCCACGTACGCGCTCATGGCACGGTCCTTGTACCCCTTGGCCAGCGTGAACATTGAGTGGTTGAGCGAGTGGAAACCCGCCAACGTGATGAATTGGAACGCGTAACCCATCGCGGCCAACTCACGCTGGAAGCTCGCGATCTGTGCGTCGTCCAGGTGTCGCTTCCAGTTGAAGCTGGGCGAGCAGTTGTACGCGAGCATCTTGTCGGGGAACTGCGCCTTGAACTTCTCGGCGTAGTTCCTCGCGAGCGTGAGGTCGGGTTCGCCGGTCTCGACCCACAGAAGGTCGGCGTAAGGGGCGTAGGCCAGTCCTCGAGCGAGCGCCGCATCGAATCCGCACTCGATCTCGTAGAAGCCTTCTGAGGTCCGAGTCCCGGTCAGGAACGGGCGGTCACGTTCGTCGACGTCGCTCGTCAAGAGGGTGGCCGCCAGGGAATCGGTGCGCGCGATGACCAGCGTGGGCACGTTCGCCACGTCCGCGGCGAGACGGGCCGCGTTCAACGTGCGGATGTGCTGACTCGTCGGAACGAGAACCTTGCCGCCCATGTGCCCGCACTTCTTCTCACTGGCGAGTTGGTCCTCCCAGTGCACGCCCGCGGCGCCGGCCTCGATCATCGACATCATCAACTCGAACGCATTGAGTGGTCCACCGAAGCCCGCTTCGGCGTCGGCCACGATGGGGACCATCCAGTCGCGCTCCGCGCTGCCATCGATGAACTCGATCTGACTCGCTCGCAGCAGCGCGTTATTGATTCGCCTCACCACCGCAGGAACCGAGTTGGCGGGGTAGAGACTCTGGTCGGGGTAGGTCTGACCGCTCAGGTTCGCGTCGGCGGCCACCTGCCAACCCGAAAGGTAGATCGCCTGGAGTCCCGCACGCACTTGAGTGACCGCTTGGTTGCCGGTGAGGGCGCCCAAAGCGGCGACCCACTGAGTGGGATCGATGCGACTCTCTTGAATCAACTGCCACAATTGTTGTGCACCGCGCAGCGCCAGGGTGCGCTCCTCGCGAACGGGGCCTCGCAAAGCGATCACGTCCTTCGCTCGGTAGTCGCGTTGGACGCCCTCCCAGCGAGGGTCGTTGGCCCAATCAAATTCGAGATCGCCCGCTGTTTGGGTCTGGTCTCCTGATTGGTATCCCCGGGGTAGCTTTGCCATGATCACTCCTTTGTGAATGTGTTAGTTGGGTCAACCTAACCATGATGATGCGCCAATATCAGAATTATTTGCAATAAATTCCGCAAATATAGATGATTATTCGAATAAAGAGAAATAACGCTATTATTTTCGCATGACACTTGTTCAACAACCGGAGTTCGACGAAGACGCGTCGATGGCTTTTGCGATCGGGCGACGAATCCGAGAGCGACGTCTTGCCCAGGGACTCACGGTTAGCGACCTCGCGGGGCGCATCGGGCGAGCCCCGTCGCAGGTCTCTCTCATCGAGAACGGTCGTAAGGAACTCAAGTTGAGCGAACTACGACAAATGGCCTCGGCGCTGGCCACGACGGTGGAGACGCTGATGACCGCGGAGCCGCCCAATCGTCGGACTGCTTTGGAGATCGCGCTCGATCGAGCGCAACGAGGGCCGGTGTTCTCCTCGCTGAACTTACCGAGTCTCGCAATTCGAAAGTCATTGAGCGACGACGCCATCGCGACGGTGTTGGCTCTGCACGACGAGATCCAACGACTCCACCAGGAGCGTGCCGCTACGCCGGAGGTCGCTCGTCGCGCCAACACGGCACTTCGTCTCGATCAGAGGAACCGCAACAATTACTTCGCTCACCTCGAGGAGATCGCCAAGGATCTGCTCACGCTCGTCGATCACCACGGGGGGCCGCTTTCTCAAAGGAGCGCGAGTGAGTTGGCGAAGCATCTTGGTTTCACGCTGCACTACGTCGGGGATTTCCCCCAATCCACACGCAGCATCACCGATCATCGCAACGGGCGGATCTACCTTCCCGCGACTCTGCGCGGCATCGACCCGCGTTCCGCACTCTTGCAGGCCCTGGCGACCCACGTGCTTGAAATGAAGGAGCCACTGGATTACGAAGACCTCCTTCGCCAGCGAGTGGAGACCAACTATCTGGCCGCGGCCCTTTTGATGCCCGAGGCGAGCGCCGTCGAGTACCTCAGCGCGGCCAAAGTCGCGCGAGAGTTGTCCGTGGAGGATCTGCGCGATACCTTCGCGGTCCCCTACGAGACGGCGGCGCATCGCTTCACCAACTTGGCGACGCGGCACCTGGATATTCCGGTGCACTTCTTGAAGGTTCACGACAGTGGGGTCATCTCCAAGGCGTACGAGAACGACAATGTCGTCTTTCCCACCGACGCCCTGGGTTCAGTCGAGGGGCAGATCGTGTGTCGATGGTGGGCGGCCCGTCAGGTCTTCTCCATCGAGGATCGACTCACGCCCTACCACCAGTACTCCGACAAACCCGCGGGCACGTACTGGTGCACGTCGAGCATCCAGAACTCAACTTCGGGTGCGTTCTCGGTGAGCGTCGGCACGACGTTCGAGGACGCCCGGTGGTTCCGCGGTCGCGATACCAAGAAGCGATTCAAGTCAACGTGCCCCGACGAGAAGTGCTGCCGGCGGCCGTCCGATTTTCTCGCGAGTCGTTGGGATGGCATGGCCTTTCCCAGCGCGCAACTTAACTCGTCACTATTGGCGGCGATTCCGACGGGTACATTCACCGGTGTTGACCGCGTCGGTATTTACGATTTCCTCGAGAGTCACACTCCCATCATCGACGTGTGATGGATCCACACTGGCAGAAAGTTTGAACGGTGGGACGACGACACCGTAGGTGCCTTCGTGGGTCGCTGTCGGCAATAGAACTCTCTACCCAACGAGAAGTTGACCGCGATCCGGAGTCGCCTTATCGGCTGATTCGGCACGTGCAGAGCATGGGGGTCGAACCACGTAGCGGCGTCAATGGATTGAAATCTGAAGTGGAGCAATGGGCACCAGCAGAGGAAATCAGCGTTTCAAAAGTCATTCCGCGAGCGCTCTCGTGGTGCATCCTTAGTGTCTAGCGATTCCGTGCGCGTTGGCCGACACCACTGTTCAAGTGTCGGCGTTGGAGAAGATCGGCCGAACATTTTCGCCCTATGACGCAACCTGTACGACGGTCACCTTTGCTGCGGGGGGTGGGACGGGCTCACCGTGCTCACGCAATGATTCGATGTGCATCTCGATCGCTTCGGCGATATTGGTCTTCGCCTCTTCAAAGGTCTTGCCCGTCGACACGCACCCATCGAGGTCGGGAACCCACGCGCCGTAGTTAGTGGGGGAGCGTTCAATGACCTCCGCATACTCAATCATCGCTTCCTCCGTTCCAAGCCAGCTTGTCTCACAATGCCACTAATCAGTTCGATGTGAAGATCCTCACCCGTCGTGCCGGGAACCGTCACGGTGCCTCGTTTCGTCGGGTGGCGATATTGGCGATGACTCCCGCGTTGGCCAACCTGAACCCATCCATCCGCATGTAGCTCGGACAATCTCTCGAACCTTCACCACCCACAACGGTCGCCGGATTCATGTTCGTGAGGGCCCGAGGCCACAACTCTCGGCTCGTGGCTCTCGGAGATTCAAAGTTAGACATTGGTGAGGAGGGTTGTGGAAGCTCACGTGGTGAAGGACTGACGAATCAGGTAACGGCCGACGCTCATGCGGTGACGTTCGGAGTCGAAGCACTTCTTTCGCTTGCTGGCGACTAGCGCGGAGGTTGCAACAACTGCGACGTCCTGATTTGCGCCAAGCTAGGGGTCGACACCGAGTGACGCTGTCGTTCTCAGTGCGCCATCGGCATCGACCTGAACGTTGGTCACCGTGTGGACTGAGGATCAGTCATCGTCCACTGCCCCAACGCACCGGTGAATCCCTTTATCGCTCGCAAGAAACTGTGGTCGATGTCGCGGGGGTAGCCGAACCCTCCCGCGGACTGGAGCGTGACGAAGCCGTGCAGTAATGCGCGCAACGCCCGAGTGGCGTCCAGCGCGTCGTCGCCCGAGAGGTCGTAGCCCTGCAATACGTCGTAGATGACTTGGAGTGCCTCGAGCGCGGCGCGCTCATCGTCGGCGTCGCCAGGTGTCGCCGCTCGAACGGTGGCCGCGTAGAGACCGGGGTGTTCGATAGCCCATTCGCGGTAGGCGACCGCGATAGCGAGCAGCGCCTCGTCGCGGGATCGACCGACCGCGGCGCGACGCATGACGTCGGCCATTTGTGCCTTCGCGAGCAGCGCCATCTCGCGATGGAGTCCCGCCGTGCCATCCACGTGCTTGGAGATCGTTGGTTGGCGAACACCGAGGCGTAGCGCGAGGGCGCTCAAGGTGAGGTGATCGAATCCCACCTCGTCCGCGAGCTTGCCCGCCTCGTTGGTGACGATGGCGGTGGTCAGACCTGCTCTAGGCATGAGCGTGCTGACTGAGGAAGGGGATGATCGCCGCGGCGACCTCGTGGGGATACTGGGCGTGCGGGTAGTGGCCGGCACCGTCGATCATCACGACGCGACCCCGACCGGCCGACATGAGCCCCACGATCGCGGCGGCCTCACCGGCGGGGTCCGCGAAGTCAGAATCGTTGCTGCCCATGATCACGAGCGCCGGGCAACGCAGATTGGCCAGTTGCGTGGCGGCGCTCTTCTGGGTCGCCTTCGAGGCCTTCGAGTTGGCCATCTTCTGCGCCGCCTTCACGCGCCCGGGCTCACGAAGATTCGTGAGCAGCGTCGACAACCACGTGTCCCAGTCAGCGGGCTTGCGTCCGGGGTAGGCCACGTTGAGGTACTTCGCCCAGGCGCCAACGCTGCCGGTGATAACGAAGCGCCCGAGCGGCAGTGCTCCGCGGCGGTAGTTGTTGGTATTTCTAAGCAGAGCGCTCAGGCTGGTCGTCGGGGGGCGCGTGAACGGGTCGATCTCCACGATCGCACTCACCAGGTCGGGGTTCTTCACGGCGGCGAGCGTCGCAGCGCCGCCCGAGAAGGACTGGCCGACGACCACTGCCGGACCGCCCAGCGCGCGGATGACCGCGGTCAGGTCGTCAGCGGTGTCGTCGTGACTGTATGACGTCCATCCGGTGCTGGATTCACCATGTCCGCGCAAATCGACGCTGGCGACGCGGTAGCCGGCGTCCGCGATCAACGGGGCGAGAAAACGGTAGGAGGCACGAGTGTCCGCAATGCCGGGGGACAGCACCACGAGTGGGCCGTGTCCGATGACCTCGTAGGCGATGTGGCCGCCCTTCACCTCCACGAACTCGGTCTTCTGTTGGTCCATCATCTGCTTCTCCCGCATCGTAGGTATACATAATAGTTTTTTAACTATAACCTATAGCCAATCTGCATGTCAAGACTCGACGCGGCGAATCTCTGACAACGTCAGCGTCACGGGACCGAGTCAGTCGCATGGGTGGCGACGTTCAGAGGGAGAAGTCCTTTTCACGCTCCGACGTATCGGTAGACAACGGAGAGATCAAGGTCGCCCGCCCCGTCGGCGACGGCACCTTCCCAAGTGGGGATGAGCTGTGAACTCATTGGCAGCTCCTGATCGGCCTGATGCGCTGCGTCGAGAGCGAGCAACGCATCTTTGAGCGCGTGCTTCAACGCGAAACTCGACGAAAAGTCGCCGTCGAGCATGTGGCGAGCCTTCGCCACCGCGTACGGGGACCCCGTTGGGGCGTCGGCGAGAATGTCGACGATGGCCGAGGGGTCGAGGCCCAGGGCCTCGGAGAATCTGAGGTTCTCCGCCACCATCTCGACGAGGTCGACCAACCAATTGTTCAGTACGAGCTTCGCCTTGGTGCCGGCACCAGCCGCTCCCAGCCAGTAGGTGTGACGACCGACGACGTCAAAGATTCGTTGGGCCACCAATTGGGCCTGCGGGGGTCCGCTCGCCAAGATGATGAGTGTGCCCTCGGTCGCCGGCTGCACGCTGCCCGATACGGGCGCGTCCACGAAGTGAATCCCGGCGGTGCGGGCCTTCTCTTGCAACTTCGCGGTCCACTCCATTCCCACTGTGCCCATTTGCAGCCAGATGGCGTCGGCGGTGAGGCTCGCCACGGCACCTCCTGCGCCACCAGCGATCTCTTCGGTCGTGGCACCATCGGGCAGCATCGTGATGATCACGTCGGCGCCGTTCGCCGCTTCGGCCGGAGTGATCGCACTGATGGCGCCGAGGGCGATCAGTCCCGTCAGCCGTTCCTTCGACCGGTTCCACACTCGAACATCGAATCCCGCCCCGATCAAACGCGACGCCATGGGAGTGCCCATCTGTCCCGTGCCGAGAAAAGCGATCTTCAACTCATTGTTGTTCTGACTCTTCATCATCACCCTCCTTCAGGGTCGTTGGATGAGTGGCCTCGGGTTCATCCCAGGGGCCGTTACTGGTTACTCAACTTTCCTCGGCACCACAGTTCGCGCAGGCCAACGGTGACTGGTTTGGTGTGATCGTCGCCGTTGTCGAAAGACGCTCGTTCACCGTGTTGGCATCATCCTTTCGTACGACGGATCGCACGGCCGCCGTCGTCACGGCGGCGACGAGGAGAGCGAAGATCACCATGAGGGTGCGAGGTGACGCGTAGTTCGACGCGAGTCCCAATGCGACGACGGGCACTGACAGTCCGACGTACGCTCCGAGGAAGAATCCAGCGATGGCCTCGGCCCGTGACGCGGGCGGCGCCGCTTCGCCAGCGGTCGCCATGGCGCCTCGCACGACCATGCCAGTGCCGACGCCTGACACCACCGTGCCCGCCACGAAGAGCAGCATGTTCGCCGTCCACATTCCGGTGGCGAGCAGGAACAGTCCGATCAGCAGTGTCGGATTGCCCCGGCGCAATAACGTCACTGGCTTGAGCGGGCTTAACGCCATCTGGGCCAGCGCGCCCGTCGCGAAGATGGTGAAGGCCACGACGCCGGCGACCGCGTGCGACGTGATGCCCATCGTGTCGGCGAGGAATCGAGGGACCAGGGAACTGAACACGCCGTAGACGGCGAAGGCCGCGAGTCCGGTCAGTGTGGCCGCGACGAACTGACGACGCGCTTCGACCGGTACGACGACGCGTTGTGGGTGCCAGTGAGGGCGCACGGTGGGGGGTGTCACCGTCTCGGGCGTGGCGAGCACCAACGTCGCCAGGACGAACAAGGTGAGACCCACGGCGACGTAGGGCAGCACCAGGGGCGCCGGCGCGTACTGGGCGAGCACGCCCGCCACCAGCGGTCCAAATCCGATGCCGCCGAGATTGACCCCGATGGCCAGGATCTGGGCCCGGTTACGGGGCGCACTGGGGTGCGCGCGCAGGTGCAGTTCGGCGAGGTACGCGGTGGCGGTGGCCGTCGTCATTCCGACCGCGAGACCCGAGATGACGCGAGCCAACAGGAGCCCGGTGAGATTGGGAGCGACGATGAATAAGAGGGCACTCGCCACGTTGAGGAAGAGCCCCGCGGCGAGGATGCGTCGACGGCCGAGCCAGTCCGATACGTGACCCACGAGGAACAAACTGGCGATGACGCCAGCGGCGTAGACCGCGAAGACGACCGTGACCATGAGCGAGGAGAAGTGGTCGCGCCGCTGGTACAGGACGTAGAGGGGCGTGGGGACCGCCGAGATCGCCATGTTCATGAGTAGCGCCATCGCCACGACCCAGTAGCCCCTGCGGCTCGTGAGGCGCTCTCGCCACGGACGTCGGGTGCGGCGGCCGGTCCACGGCGAATTCGGCCACTCCACCGAGATCGCCTTGGCGTTGTCAGAATACGGCGGAAACCTGAAGATATTCTCGTATCCGAAGCTCATGATGACTCCTTCACACTCTGACCGTATTAACAATACGGTACGTCTCGTATTATATATGCTACGGTGGAGAACGTGACAAGTGAAATCTCTTCAGATGCGGCCAAGAGGGGTCGACCCCGCAGCGACGACGTCGAGCGGGCGATCCTCAGCGCGGCGTCCGACCTGTTGATGGAGCGTGGACTCGATGCCATGACGATCGAGGAGGTGGCGGCGCGTGCGTGCGTGGGCAAGGCCTCGATCTATCGCCGATGGTCCACCAAGGGGAGTCTGGCCTTGGACGCGTTCCTCGTCGACTACTTGGCCCAACAGCCCGTCGTCGACACGGGTGTGCTCGAAGACGACCTTCGAGAGGCCCTGTCGCTCTGGTCGGCGGCCGTCGTCGGCACCGCGATGGGCCGGGCCCTCGTGGGGATCATCGCGGAAGCCCAGAATGACGACGATCTCGCCCAGGGCTGGATCGACCGCGTGTTGGCTCCGGCGAGGGAGCAGTACCGAGTGATGCTCGACCGCGCCATAGAGCGCGGTGAGATACCGGTGGGCTCAGATGTCGACGTGATCATGGACCTGCTCTACGGTGCCGCGTACCACCGATTGCTCCAGGGCCACCTCGCGATCGACGCCGAGTTCATCGCTCGCGTGAGCCGTATGGTCGCCCGAGGAGCCCAGGCGGGTGCCGCCATCGCCCCCCAGTGAGGGGCTCAACTCGTGGCCGGGCCTCGCCAGAGATCAATGCCGCCGTCCACGGCGTGTTGATCGATCAGGGCTAATTCCTCAGCGGAGAACGAGAGGTTCTGGAGCGCATCGAGATTCTCGTCCAACTGTCGGACGCTGCTAGCGCCAATTACCACCGATGAGACACGGTCATCTCGCAGGGCCCACGCCAGGGCCAGTTGTGACAGCGACTGACCGCGGCTCGCGGCGATCTCGTTGAGGCTTCGAATGTGACGAAGGTTCGTCTCGTTCAACATGTCGGCGGAGAGCGACGAGTCCTTCGACGCTCGTGAACCCGTGGGGATTCCTTCTAAATACCTACTGGTGAGCAGACCTTGGGCGAGCGGTGAGAAGGCGATGCATCCGACCCCCTCAGCACCCAGCACTTCCAGCAGCCCACCCTCAATCCACCGATTCAACATCGAATACGACGGCTGGTGAATGAGCAAGGGTGTCCCCAAGTCGCGAAGGATGGCGATCGCTTCGGCGGTGCGTTCGTCAGAGTACGAGGAGATGCCGACGTAGAGTGCCTTGCCCTGGCGCACGGCGCTGTCGAGTGCTCCGAGCGATTCTTCCAGAGGCGTCGTCGGGTCGAAACGGTGATGGTAGAAGATGTCGACGTAGTCGAGGCCCATCCGCGTCAGACTCTGATCCAGACTCGCGAGCAGATATTTGCGCGATCCCCGATCGCCGTAGGGGCCCGGCCACATGTCCCAACCAGCCTTAGTCGAGATGACGAGTTGGTCGCGTAGCGAGGAGAAGTCCTCGTGCAGTATTCGACCAAAGTTGATCTCCGCACCGCCGTAGGGCGGACCGTAGTTGTTGGCCAGATCGAAGTGGGTCACCCCTCGGTCGAAGGCGCGTCGAAGGGTCGCTCGTTGCGAATCAATCGTTCGATCATCGCCGAAGTTGTGCCAGAGTCCGAGCGAAATGGCGGGTAGCAACAATCCGCTGCGCCCGCATCGCCGGTACGCCATGGCGTCGTAGCGGTCTGAGGAAGGAATGTAGGTGTCCATGCCACGAGCGTATATCGAGGCGACGAATACTGACCAGTGCGCGCGGTGCAAAGAAGTTCAGGCGTAGCGCGAGGCCGAGAATCTCGCGTGATGATTCTTCGTCGCGTCAATGCACGGGTAGGGGTAGGACGTCACATTTTCGTCGCCATCTCGAGGGCGGTGTGACGTTTTCATCGTCAGGGCGTTAAGGTTCCGAGTGGACGTCTGGAATCCCGCTTCCTAGCTCACCTGACAACGAGTCGGTGTGGTCAGAAAGCAGGTGGTTCTATGGATAATGTCATTGGGCTCATTGGAGACCCCGCGAAAGTCACGACGCCACGAGGCTTCCACTGGCTCCAGCGTTCCAAATCAGCGGCACTAATTTGGAACGCCATGCGGATTTGGCTGGGCGTGATGTGGTTGCAGGCCGGGATATCCAAAGTATGGGGTGCGGAGAGTTCTTCCTTTCTTCACAACAATGGGGCAGGAGTTGCGGGTTTTGCGTCGCACGGCGTCGCCGCGTACAGCTGGTGGGGGAGTTTCTTGCACAACTTTGTCGTGCCCAACTCCGGGTGGATTGCCCTCCTCGTAGCGTTTGGCGAACTGGCGATTGGCGCCGCCCTGGCCGTGGGTTTCCTTACACCATTGGCGTGCCTGGCAAGTCTGCTACTGCTCTTCACCTACGTGATGTCGGGCACCGCGAGCGTCTGCGCGTTCTACGCACTGTTCGCCATCGTGATCCTCGCGATGTGGCCCACATCGGGCTGGATCGGGATTGACGGACTGATTTCTGGTTATCGTCAGCGCCGTCGTGCGGCGAAGGCAGCTGACGTGGCCAATTCCACGAGTCCGGGCACTGGCGTCCTCGACGCGACTGACGACTCTGTGCCGTCCGAGGTTGATGACACGGCAGAGGTCTTGGTGGTGTAGGGACATCAACCTGGCCGCCGGTTCTCACGGTGGTCATCGTGCAAATCGTGATGTCACACTTTTGCCGCTAGGTCTTGGACGGTGCGAAGGGTGACGGCAGGTATCCGTTGCGTGGCGAGTGATCAAGAACTTCAACTGACCATTCGTCGGTGAGTTGACGACAGTCGCGTCGTCACCTTCCGTGTCGCCACGACGTCGGTTGCGAACATCAAATAATTTCGCGGGCCCTCGTGCGGTCAGTGATATCACCCGCCGTGAAAACCGTAATGGCGTAGATGGCCGTGTGTCTGCTGATGCACGATCGAACGATCACGCACTCACCGTCGTGCGCCACCGGTCGCCACAAAAAAATTCCTGCTCACCGACATCCAGGACGATGGGTCGCATCGAACATATACGTCACCCGATCAAAGCGGTCGGGAGAGAAGGGGCTAACACAATGAGTAAATTCACTAACCGAGCTCGGGTGCTCGCAGCGTCCGTTGCGATAGTCGCCGCTAGTGGCGTAGGGGTTGCGGCCGCCGCGTCCATGACTGCGACACCGAGCAATGCAATGCAAAAGGGCGTGGGAGTCGGCGAGTACGGCATGACCAAGTCGTTCTTCGCTGGTCACACCGTTAGCTTCACCTACACCAAAGGCTTCTACTGCGACAAGCACGTGATGTCGGCGGCCACTTCCGGCTGCGAGGCAGGTGTCAACTACAAGGTTCCGCCCGCGAAGAACTTTGACCCGCTGTACATCACGGTGCCGCTCGGTTTCACGGTTCCCACGGCGTCGATGGAGTGCCCGAGCGCTCTCGTCTGCGTGGATCACCCGGGAACGATTGACCTGAGCGCGCTCGAGCCGGCCCTGAAGGGTCTGTACCCGACGCTCACCGCTGCCCAGCTCACCTCTGCGTTGAAGAACTACGCGACTCCTGGTCACGAGCACATCATCACGACGCAGAACGGTGGACAGGCCGAGTGGTGGGACGTCAAGGTTGTGGGCGTCACCAGCCTGAGCGTGTGGAACGCGATCAACGCACACAAGTCCTTCGCCTTCTTGAACCAAGAAGACAACGCGAAGCTGACCACTGGCGTGATCCCGACGAACCTGTTCCTGTACTTCGCAGTGAACTAAATCCCTAGTAGGTGTGTGGTGCCGGTGACCGTCGCAGCAATGACGGTCACCGGCATCACCGCTGATTCGTGAAGGAGTACCGTGCACATCACCCGTCGCCACTTACAAGTCAGTCTCGGCGCCCTTTGGCTGCTCGACGGCGCCCTGCAGTGCCAGCCGTACATGTTCAGCCGAGGCTTCGTCCGCGGCATTCTCGCTCCGGCTGGTCAAGGACAGCCAGCGCCGATCGCTGAACCACTCCATCTCGTTGCCACGATGGTGTCGGCACAACCGGCACTCACCAATGGAGCGTTCGCAGTCATCCAGATCGTTCTCGGCCTGGGTCTCCTTACTCGTCGCTTTTCTCGCGTCGCTCTCGCCGCGTCGGTCGTGTGGGCACTCTCGGTCTGGTTCGCGGGCGAAGGGCTAGGTGGTCTCGCAACGGGTGCGACGCTGCTCACCGGTGCTCCCGGTGCCGCCCTGATCTATGCGGTCATCGCAATTCTGGCGTGGCCGACGCACGACGGACACGGCGATGACCGGCCGTCGTGGCTCGCGTTGCCCGCGTGGTGCACGCTATGGCTGAGCGGCGCGGTACTTCAGTTGGTGGCCGGGAACAATTCGGCGACTTCATTCACCATGATGTTGCGCGCTGCGGAGTCGGGATCGCCCGGATGGGCATCGGCGATCGACCACCATCTCGCGGCGCTCCGACTTCCCAGTTTTACGGCCGCCGGCGTGATCGCGTGCTACGTGCTCGTCGCGATGTGGTCATTGGTACCGGGGTGGACCCGTCAACTCGCCATCGCCATCGGGGTGGTTTTCGCTGTGGTGGGCTGGGTACTCTTCCAGGGACTCGGCGATCTGACGTCGGGCCACGCGACCGATCCCAATTCAGGACCGCTCGTCGTGCTGCTCGCGTTGGCGGTCGTTGGCGCGTACCCACGCGAGACAGTAGACAGGCCGCTGATCATCGCCGAGTCCAATGGATCGATGTCGACACCTGTACTGGTCAGCAACGTTCGCTAAGGAAGATCTCGCATCGAGGATTCGATGCTCACCCTTCTCCGTGGCGCGCTGTTGCGCGAGATGCCTTGGGCAAAGGTCTCCATAACCTTCGTTGATTCGCTGTTCTTCGACGCGCCCGAACGAGACCGGTCGGCCAGTTCCACGGGGGCGGTCGGGTCGATGGCGCTTGTTCACCGCGTTGTCGTAACTTCCGGTCTCCTCAGATCTGGGTTCGACCGCGTCCGTCGAGATGGCGACCTGGCGACCTGGCGAGAACGCGTTCATGAGGACGTGGGCCTCCAAAATCACCCGGGCCGACGGATGTGATCGGTGGATATCAGCGACGAATCGACACGCGCGTCTATTCACCCTCTCGGGAGCAATATTTGCCCCAAAAGCCTGTCGGGGGCTCCGGACGATGAAGACTCTCGCGTCATCACCACGGCACGTTCTACGGCCTCCCACCACCAGAATTTTGTAGCGTACGACAAGATTCGTTACTTTGCTGAAATATATCAATACAATAATCACCCATTATTGCAACGAATTCTTGACATTGTCTCTAGCGATGTCATAGATTGTCATACAGTTACAAGTTGTAAGACAAAAGCATCGAATCGATGATTCAGCCAGCCAAATGTGTCTGGTCTCGTCGGGGCGTGCAACCAAAATCATTAGGGGGGAACCTTGAAAAAATTAGTAACCGCAAGCCTCGCGCTCGCGCTGAGCGTCGGGTCGGGATTGTTGGGCACGATCAGCGCCTCCGCCTCGACGTCGCCAATCATCATCGGTGCAATCGCTGGAACGACGGGCGCGTACGGCTCGACGGGCCAGGCGGTCATCAATGGAACTGAGATGGCTATTGCCAAGATCAATGCCGCCGGCGGAGTGATGGGACGTCAGTTGAAGTTGGTGTGGGGCAATGACAACGCCAGTGCTACCACTTCGGCCTTGGACTTCAAGAAGTTCGTCTCGGAGGGTGCCGTGGCGATGCTCGGCTCGCCCGACACCGCGACCACGACGGTGACCTTGGCCGACTCGATGAAGATCCCGGACTTGGGTGCCATCGACGATGGTGGGCCCGCGATTTACCCCAACGGCCCGAGCGGAAAGCCCGCACCGTGGGCGTGGAGCAATAGCCTCAACACCTACGCGTGGGGACAGGCGGTCGGCAATTACGCGACCAAGAGCTGCCCCACGGGACTCGCCGTCTTGCACGACCCCACCTTCTACGGTGAGGGCGGACTGGCCGGCATCCAGCAGACCTACACCAAGAAGCTCAAGTTGAACGACGCCATCACGGAGAACTGGTCGTCCGCTTCGCCCGCTGCGGCGACGATGGACAGCGAGATCGCCAAGATAAAGTCCTCAGGCGCCAAGTGCGTCGACGTGTGGCTGACTCCCCAGGACCAGGCGACGTTCGTCAATGAGATGCACAACCTCGGTGACAGCTTCACGGTGCTGGGCAACGACGAGACCTCGGCGGACGCCACGTTCGCCGGTCTGGCCAAGGCCAACGCTAACGGGATGATCTCGGCCGAGTTGACGGCGGCTTACGCGCCCAACGCGACGGTCAAGGCCTTCGCCGCGGCGTACTTGAAGCAGTTCAAGATCGCCACGACGCCGTTCGCCGAACTGAGTTACGACGCCGTTTACATGCTGGCCCAGGCCATCACTGCGGGCAAGTCCACCTCACCGGCGTCAATCCAGACGCAACTGAACAAGATCACCAACTACAACGGTCTGACCGGGAAGTTGACCTTCACCAAGCAGATCCACGTGACGATCAACGCTCCTGAACTGACCACCGTGAAGTACTCCACCTCAGCCAAGGCTTGGAAGCCACTCGGCTAATTAGTGCCTTGTCGTTCCCGCCGCCACCCGCAGTCGCCCACGCGACGACTCGGGTCGGCGGCGGGTTAACGCGGCGGGCTAGTTTCGTCATTACCCGCCTTCGATAAAGAGAGTTTGATGTTCCAAGTCCTCTTAACCGGTTTAGCGACCGGGGCCATCTACGGTTTGATCGCCATGGCCTACGCGGTGGTCTTCTACGTGACCCGCGTCATCAATTTCGCTACCGGCCAACTCTTCATGGCCTGCATCATGATCACCATGGCCGTCGCCAATGCCGGTTTTTCCATATGGCTGGCGATCCTCGCCGGTTTCGCGACCTCGTCGATCGGGGGAGTGGTGGTCTACTTCATCGCGGTGCGCCCCGTGCTTCGCTTCGACCGTTTCAGTTTCGCGTGGTTGGTCAGCACGCTCGGCGTTGGCATCATCTTGGAGTCGCTCGCGGCCCTGAAGTGGGGCACCTCCTCCTTGCCGTTCCCCAACATGATGAACGGCAAGGACGTCGCCATCTTCAACGCGAAGCTGACCTGGCAGCAAATCGTGACGATCATCGTCGCCGTCGCGGTGGTGGGACTTTTCGAGCTGCTTCGACGCAAGACGCTCTTCGGCAAGATCGGCATGGCAATATCGAGCGATCCCGATATCGCATCGTCCATGGGCGCCAACGTCACGCGCTACACCATCTTCGCTTTCGCCCTCGGAGGGCTGCTGGCCGCCATCGCCGGCGTCCTCGTCGGACCTTTCTCCTTCGCCAGCCCCTACCTGGGCGAGTCCTTCGGCATCTCCGGGTTCGTCGCCCTGATGATCGGGGGCATCGAGCGCCCGGCCGCCGCGATGGGTGGAGGGATGATTCTGGGAGTCCTGACCGTCCTGGCCAACACCTACATCAACTCCCAGGCCTCGGACTGGTTCCCCTTTGTCGTTGTCGTCATCGTCTTGTTGATCTCGCCTAACGGTGTGTTCATGGCCGGTCCTTCCTTGAAGAAGGCCACTCGTCGATTGCGAACCGCGAGCTCGAAAGTGGCGCGATGACGACTCTCACGCGCAGGTCGCGCGTTCGTACCTCGACCTACGGCGTGGGCGCGGTGGCCTACCTTCTCGCCACGGTGTTTCTGGCGCACAGCTCCAACTACAACCAGGGCCTGTTGCTCGTCGCGGCGGTCTTCTCGATCTTGGCGCTGAGCCTGGACCTCGTGGCGGGAATGCTGGGTCTCTACTCTCTCGGTCAGGCGGGACTATTCGCCATCGGGGCGTACTCGACGACGATCTTGGTGACGAGGGATCACTGGAACGTCTTCTTGGCCCTGCCAGTCGTCATCGTGGTCGGCGCGTTGCTCGGCATCATCATCGGCGCGCTGGCGCTGCGGGTCAGCGGCTTGTATTTCGCCATCACTACTTACGTCTTCACCTTGATCGTCGGCGTCGCGGTGAGCGACGCCTCCATCACTGGCGGTTACCAGGGGCTCGCCGGGCCGACGTTCCCCAATTTCCCTCACGTCCTCTCGGGGATGGGAACCGCGCTCGTGTGGGCAATCAGTGGGGCACTGTTGATCACCGTGGTGATCATCTGGAGCATTCGATCCTCGGCGGTGTATCCGGTGCTGCTGGCCATTCGTGATGCCGAACCCTTCGCCGCTTCTGCGGGAGTCAAGACCTCCTTCACCCGCGTGATGATGTTCTCGCTGTCCTCGGCCTTGGCGGGTCTCGCCGGTTGGACGTTCTGCTTCCTCGGCTACATCACGCCGGGCCAGTTCAACGGCACCGCCACCATCAACATTCTCGTCATGGTCATCCTCGGCGGTATGAACACCCGTCTCGGACCCATCGTCGGTGCAGTGTTCATCTCGTTGTTCCCGGTGGTCGTGAGTTGGAACCCGCTCTGGCAGGAAGTCCTCTTCGGCGCCATCTTCATCATCGTCATCGTCTTCTTCCCCGAGGGCGTCGTCGGCGTCGTCTCGCGCATCACGCGCCTGGTGCGCCGACGCTTTCAAGGTGAATCGCTGGAGACCGATGGCGACCTGGTGCCCACCGCTCCCACTTCGATTCGCACGCCGATCACCTCCACGGCGGAGTTCGCCCTAGCGGCGCGCAACATCACGTTCCACTACCTTCACGGCGTCCCGGTGCTCGAGAACATCGACTTCTTGGTGCGTCCCGGTACCATCCACGGTCTCATTGGCCCCAACGGTTCGGGCAAGAGCACCATGGTGAATCTGATCTGTGGCCAACTGACCCCCACTGAAGGCATGATCGAGCTCCAGGGTGAGCGCGTCGATCACTTGTCCGCCTACCAACGTCCCGCGATGGGGTTGATGCGCACCTTCCAGACGGCCGTCATGGTGCGCGAGATCAGCACCCGTGACAATGTGACCATCGGACTCTTTCACCAATTCCAGCGTCTGCTTTCTCGTTCGTTGCTGTGGCCGCTACTGCCCAGTGGGCGACGTGACACGCGCGCCATGCACCAGCTCGCCACCTCCGCGCTGAACGATGTGGGACTTGATTCGCAGTGGGACGCCACCCGGGTGGCGGACATCCCTCACGGCGTGGAGCAGCTGACCCAGTTGGCTGCCGCCTGCGTGGGCCGACCATCGGTATTGGTGCTCGACGAACCCCTAGCGGGTTTGTCACTCGGCGAGATTGACGAAGTGGCGACCATCTTGCGCCGCTTGCGCGACCAAGGGGTGACGACCATCGTCGTCGAACACCAGACGCGATTCATCTTCGACGTGTGCGATGACGTGACGGTCCTCGCGGCGGGACAACTCATCAGAACTGGTAGCGCCGCCGACGTGCGCGTCGATGAGCGAGTGCGAGAGGTGTACCTCGGCCAATGACAGATCCCGTACTCCAGATCACTAATCTTTCAGGCGGTTATGGCCGCTTCGACGTGGTGCACGACATCACGATGCACGTCAACAACGGAGAGGCCGTGGCATTGCTCGGACCCAACGGCGCGGGTAAGACGTCGGTCCTACGTTCGATCATGGGCCTGATCAAGCACCGCACCGGCTCGATCGTCGTCGGGAGCACGGACGTCTCTCATCTGCCGGCGTACAAGGTCGCCAAGGGCCACGCGGCACTGGTCCCCGAGGGCCGGCGACTCTTCTTGAACCAGAGCGTCGAGGACAACCTGCGCCTGGGGGGTATGCGACACCGTCGCGACGCGGCCAAGATGCAAGAGCTCATGAACTCGGTCTTCGAACTGTTCCCGGTCGTCGAACGACACCGCGCGCGTATGGCCTCCGCTCTCAGTGGTGGCGAACAGCAGATGGTGGCCATTGGCCGCATGATGATGAATGATCCTGAGCTGATGTTGCTGGATGAACCCTCACTGGGGCTGGCGCCCTTAGCCATTGCCGACATGGCCCAGGCTCTCGTGAAATTACGTGAACAGGGTCGTTCCATCCTGCTCGTGGAACAGAGGGTGGACATCGCCTTGACGGTCTGTGACCGGATCTACGTGCTGTCCGACGGGCGGATCATCGATGAGAAGACCACCGCCGATATCGGCGAGGACGGGCGCGCGTTGATCGACGCCTACCTGGGCTAATCATGAGCGCGAATCGACCGCCGACACTCGCCGGCGGCCGATACGACAATGGCTATCTGGTCGGGTAGCTACTTGGCTGCCTGCTCCGCGGCGAACTTGGCCGCCTCCTCCTTGAGGATGGGCGCGGCCGTGGTCGTGGCGTGGATGCCGAGCACGCTGGCGATCTCCATGACTTCGAGGATCTCCTGGGGCGTGGCGCCGTAACCAATGGCGTTCTCGATGTGCAACTTGAGACCCTTGACGTAGAGGTGGGTCGCCGCGGTGTCGAAGGCGATGTAGACGAACTCCTTGACCTTGGGCGAGAGGGTGCCCGAACGCCAGGGCACCGACGAGAACTCGGTGTAGGCGGCGAAGAGCTCGGGGTCGAGTTCGAGCATCTCGTCCCAGAAGGAGTGCCAGTACCCGCGGGTCTTGGTGAAGTCGGCCTTTACTTGCTCTTGGTATGCGTTGAGGTCCGCGGGACCGGTGCGCAACCCTTTCTCCACGAGCACTTCGACCAGTATCGGCACGCCGATGTTCATGGCGTGGATGCCCAGGGTGGAGGTGAGTTCGAGTACTTCCATGATCTCTTGGACGCTGGCGCCCACGCGCAGTGCGGCGGCGATGTGCTGGCGGACGCCCGGGACGTAGAGGTGAGTCGCCGCGGCGTCCACCGCGATGTACATGAACTCCTTGGTCTTGTCGTCCAGGTGGTTCTTCTTCCAGGGAACCGCCGAGAAGTTGAGATAGGCGTGCATGAACTCAGGGTCGAGTTCAAGGATCGTCTCCCACGTGTCACCCCAGGTACCTCGCACGGCGATGAACTCGTCCTTGATCGCTTGTTGTTCGGTGGTGAGGGCCATAGTCAACTCCTTCTTCTTTGACGGCGGCGTCACCTATGACGCCGCCGACTCCGGTTCTTCCAGATCGGGTCCCGGCAACTGCGAGAGCGCGATGGCGCAGGCGCGTTGCACGTGGAGGTAATTCAGTTCAGTGGCGTCGCGCGAATCGCGGCGCGCGATGGCGACGACGATGGCGCGTAATTCGTTCACCGTCTCGTTCGCTCGGCCGGGCTTGGATAGTGACGTCGAGCGCAGGGCGCGGACTCTCGCTTTGATCCCTGCCAGCACCTGTTCGAGGGCCGGACTGTGGGCGCCGTCGAGGAGCACTCGATAGAACCCTTCCTTCACCTGCAGTAACTCGATGGTGTCGGTGGTGCGCCGTACGACGTCCTCGAAGTCGTCCACGGTCGCGGAGAGGGCTTTGATCTCGGCGTCACTGGCGCGTTCGATGAAACGCGTCACCATCAACGATTCGAGGGCCGCGCGAATCTCGTAGAGGTCGGCAGCCTCCTTCTTGGTTGGTGTGGAGACCCTCGCGCCTTTCTGGGAGACGACGGTGACGAGTCCTTCGGTCGACAGTTCGCGGAGTGCCTCGCGAAAGGTGGTCCGAGATATTCCCAGGCGGTCGATGAACTCGCGCTCGATGAGGCGCTGACCCGGGCGGAGTTCGAAATTCAATATCGCCTCTCGCAGAATTTGCACCGTCTGCTCGCGCACCGGAACGCTCAACTTCGGATTGATCGGTCGAAGGCCCGATCTACTGAGTGGACGGGAAATTGTCATGGGGCAATCCTAAGTACCAGGACCAAAGGGGCGGCAACATCCGACCGATTTCTCGACGAAGTTCGCCGCCAGGTCACGACCCTCGCGAACCCTTCGTCATCGTGAGCCAGCGGGCGATCTCGGTGTGGTCCGCCTTGGGGTCGAGCACGTCGGCGGCCTCGGACCACAGCTCGACCGCCTCACGGCCGAGTTCGCAGGGGACGCCTTCCTGTTCAGCCAATTGGACGGCGATCTTCATGTCCTTGAGCATGAGGCGGAGCCCGAAGCCCGAGTTGTAGGTCTCGGGCAGGATGAAGTTGGGCATCTTGTTCTCGGTCGAGCCGCTGCGGCCACTGGAGATGTTGAAGACCGCCAACATGGCCTCGGCATCGAGACCGAAGCGTTGACCGGCCAGGATTGCCTCGCAGGTCACCAGCAGGTGGGTGGCCGACATGAGGTTATTGAGTGCCTTGACGGCGTGACCCGAACCGATGGGTCCCACGTGCAGCACGCGTCCGAAAGTGTCCAGTACATCTTTCACTGACGCCACGGTGTCATCGTCGCCGCCCACCATCACCGTGAGACTTCCCTTGACGGCACCGGCGACCCCACCCGACACCGGCGCGTCGATGAAGCCGACGCCGCACTCGGCGAGGAAGATCGAAAGATCCTTCGTGCGCTGGGGCTCCGAGGAACTCATGTCGATCACGACGCTAGAGGGACTCAGCGCGCCAGCGAAATCCTCATCGCGCACGACGGCATCGACCACGTTGGAATCAGGCAACATCAAAATGACCACGTCGGCGCCCATGGCCGCGTCGGCGGAGTGATCGGTGGCCTGGGCACCCGTGGCGGCCAACTGGGCGCGCGCAGTCTCGGACACGTCAGAACCCACGACGTCATAACCCTGTGCGACGAGGCGTTGGGACATGGGTGAACCCATGGCGCCGAGGCCGATGAATGCGATGCGACGAGGGTTAGGAGTTGGCATGGTGCTCTTTGATCACCGATTCGGCGATACGAAATGATTCGAGTGCGGCCGGTACGCCGACGTAGACGGCCGCCTGGAGCAATGCCTCTTGGATCTCTTCGGGGGTGACGCCATTGTTGAGTGCACCGCGCACGTGCACGCCGAGTTCGTGAGAACGATTGAGCGCGGTGAGCATCACGATGTTCAGCAGGCTGCGTGTTTGGCGGGGGAGCCCTTCGCGGCCCCAGACCATTCCCCAGACGTACTCGGTGACGAACTCCTGGATGGGACGTGAGAACTCGCTGACCTGGGCCAAGGAGCGGTCGACGTGCTCAGTGCCGAGGACCTCGCGGCGGTTCTGGAGACCTTCTTGGAAGCTCTCCTCGTGGGATTTGTTCGATGGCATCAATTCTCTCCGTCACTCGGGGTTTGGTTGTAGTCTTCGTCGCTCACTTCCTCGGCCCAGGATGTGACCCCGAGCGATATGGCAGTGTGCGTCATGAAGGACCCGACACCGCCACCGTGCCAGTGGCGCTCGCCGGCGGGTGCCCATACCGTGTCGCCCGCGCGCAGGATGCGCACCGGTCCGCCCTCGGCTTGGATGAGTCCACAGCCCGCCAGGACGATAAGGATCTGGCCCTTCTCGTGCGAATGCCAATAGGTGCGTGCGCACGGCGTGAAGTTCACCGTGTTGATGGTGACCCCGTCGGTGGAGGGCATGGTCATGTAGGGATACACGGCGCCAGTGAACTGCGATCCGGGCTTACCCGCAATGCCTTCGTGCAGGGTCGGTGGAATGATCTTCATCTTCTATTCTTTCGTGTCGTGGAGGCGGACGCCTCCCGAGATGTCGCCGATGGCATCGACGACGGTGTTGGAGATCTCGTCGGCGTAACCGAGGGCCTTGGCGAGGCCAAAGGCGGCGAGAGGGCCCGATGCGTTGAGACTGGACATTCCAAGTTGGCTGACCAGCTCGGTATAGAGCACAACGTCCTTCATCATCAACGTATTGGTCAGGCCACCTTTGAGATAGTCACCGGTGATGATCTTGGGGAATCGGTTGAGCGTGGCGAAGTTGACGCCGGAGCTCTTGTTGAGCACGTCTAACAAGACCGCGAGGTCGAGCCCCGCCTTCTTGCCGGCCACCATCACTTCGGCAGTAGCCGCCAGGGAGACGGCATTAAGGAAGTTGTTCAACAACTTGGCGACGTGACCCGCTCCACTGTCACCGACGTAGAAGATATTGGTCGCGAAGTTCTCCAGGACCGGTCGCACCTTCTCGAGAACCTCGCTCTCGCCCCCCACCATCAAGGTCAGCTTGCCGACGTCGGCCGCGGCCGCCCCACCCGAGATGCCGGCGTCGAGGTAGGCGGCGTTCTTCTCGGCGAGCAGCGCGTGGATGCGCCGCGTCGATTCGGGCGCTGCCGTGCTGAGGTCCACCACGACCTGGCCAGCGCGGGCGTTGGCGAGGATACCATCGTCGCCGAAGACGACTTTCTCCACGACGCGGCTGTCGGGCAGTGAGAGCAAGACGACGTCGCAGACGGTCACGACGTCCTTGATGGAGGAGGCGGGTGTCGCACCGGCGTCGGCGACGACAGCGGAATTGGTGTCAAAGCCCACCACGGTGCCGCCGTTACGCACGATGCACTTCGACATGCGCCCGCCCATGTTGCCGAGTCCGATGAATCCGATGTCCGTTGATGCCATATTGAACCTTCCTAATCACTTCCGTAGAGGTGCGCGTCGACCGAGACGGTGTCCCAGGCGCCCGCGCCACCGGATGGTCGTACCGTATTGACGATGGTGGCGCCCCCATCGGCGCTCAATACCTGTCCGGTGATGTAGGACGAGTCCTCGGCGAGCAAGAACGCCACCGTGGCGGCGATCTCGTCGGAGCGCCCGGCCCGACGCAAGGGAGTGGTCGAGGCGCGCTGGACCATGTCGTTCTTGCCGCCAGTAGCGCCAGCCGCCGCAGCGAAGAGATCGGTGGGAACGATACCCGGCGCGACGCCATTGACCCGAATACCCAGGGGCCCGCCGTAAACGGCGGCGCCGTGGATCAAGCCCACGACGGCGTGCTTGGACGTCTGGTAGGCCAGCAAGTCGGCGCTCCCCGTCAAGGAGGCGATCGAAGCAGTGACCACAATGTTGCCAACGCTTTCTTGAGCGCGGTATTGACGGAAGGCGGCGCGCAGACCGAGGAACTGTCCTCGGACGTTGACGGCCATGACGCGGTCGAACTCGTCGCTGGAGAGATCGGGCAGCGTGGCGAAGCTGCCGAAGATGCCGGCATTGAGGTGGTGCAGGTCGACGCGGCCGAAGGCGGAAAGCGCCTCATCGATGTAGTGGTCGACCGCCTCCTCCTGGGAGATATCGGCTTGCACCGCCACGCACTTGGTGGCGAGACGATCGCAGAGTTCAGCGACGACGCCATAGTTCACATCGACACAGACCACGTGCGCGCCTTCGCTGGCCAGGCGCTCCGCGCTGGCCATGCCCAGGCCGCCGGCGGCACCGGTGACGATGGCCACTTTTCCTTCAAAACGTCCGCTCACGATGACACTTCCTTCGAACCCAGTGCTGCGCCAATCGTGGCGGCCAAGTGCCCGTGAGGACCCGTCGCGGGACTGAACCGATTGAGAGTGTCGGGGTCGTGGCCCGAGACCAGGTGCGATACGTCACCGCTCTCGACGAGTCTGCGGATTCGGTCGAAGCCTTCGTACATGTCGACCAGGTTGGCCACTGACATGAACAACATGTCGCGCTCGTACTCCTCGTAGTAGTGGATGGCGTCGCTGGCGAGAAGGACGACGCCTTCGGAGGTCTCGACACGGACGACGGATTGACCCGGGGTATGGCCACCGACCTTCGTCACCGTCACCCCGGGTGCCACTTCGTAACTGTCGTCGAAGAGGACGAGACGCTTTTCACGGGCGACGTCGTGCAGATAGTCGATCTCCTCGTCTTGGACCGAGTGATGGAACATGATGCGTTGGGCATGTTTGCTCGACCAGAAGTCGTATTCCTCTCGCGCCATGATGACGCGGGAGCGTGGAAAGAGTCCGAGATTGCCGATGTGGTCGTAGTGCGCGTGTGTCACGACGACGTCGTGAGCCGCCGCCGGGTCGACGCCGAACTCGGCGAAAAGTTCGGTCACGTCGGCGAGCGACGTGCGCTGGCGAACCGCGCCCCCGACAGGGGAGAAACCAGTGTCGACGACGATGGTGCGGTCCGCACCGCGCAGGATCCAGAAGAAGTAATCCATCTCGATCGGCGCGTCAGCCTCGTGGTAGAGCGGGAAGTTCAAATAGACGTCGCTCTTCACGGTGGAACGTGTGCCGTACTTGACGATGGTCACTTGGTAGTGACGCTCGGAACTACTCACCGTGCACCTCTCGCGAACTGTTCTTACTTCTCACCAGGACGAATCAAGTCACCTAGGCCAGGACCGTGGCAATACGTCCGGCGTCGCCCTCGACCGCGGGGAACTTGTCGCGCGTGCGACCGTCGTGTCCGGGGATGATGGTGGCACCGGTCTCGTGGGCCAACTTGAGCAAGAAGGCGAGTGCGGCGCGCATCTGGTCGAGGTTGGTGTAGGCGAAGAAGGGCCACTCGTGCTCGAGCTGCTCGTAGAAGTGAGCGGCGTCGCTCGCGAGGATCAAACCACCACCGGCGGTATCAATGTGCGCGATCACTTCACCGGGGCAGTGTCCGCCGACCTGGTACACCGTGATGCCGGGGAAGACCTCGGTCGGCTCCGAGATAAGACGCAGACGTCCGTCCTTCTGCGCGGCCTCGACGGGAACCAGGTTCTCCTCGGTGGTGAATTCGCCTTCGAGGGCGTTCGCGTCGCGCTTGCCGAACCAGTACTCGTATTCCGCGGCACCCGAGACGATCTGGGCGTTCTTGAACAGGCCGAGATAACCGATGTGGTCGTAGTGGAAGTGGCTGGTGATCACCATGTTCACGTCGAGGGGATCGAGTTCGATCAGCTTGAGCCCTTCGGGAGTCGGCATCACGCTGATCTCGCCGAGCCAGTCGTGAGCGGCGATGTCGTAGCCGGTGTCCATCAAGATGACCTGATCACCAGCGCGAATGACCCAGAAGTTGTAGTCCATGTGCAGATCGCCGTCGGGCAATCCGTACTGCTGGTAGTCGTAAAAGACGTCATTCTTACGAACGACTCGCTCACCGTAGCGAACCGACCACACTGAATCAACTGAACTCATAATTCCCCCCATGTCGATGTAACTCTGAGGACCCGCAACTTTACGTTGACGAGCCCGGTGATTTTCCCTATGACGAGATTATATGATTGTCGTACAAAGTGCGCAAGCCCAATGGATGTTCTTTCGAATGAATAATCTCTGTTTGTCGGTCACTTTGACACAAAATGCCTGCTCCTTGTCCGGGCGTGGCATTTGTCCCCTCTCGCACGGATCTGCCAGTGCTACGTCGCGACGACTGTCGCAGTACTGCGTGACACTTGACAGAATTCCCCTTCATTTTTCGATGTATTTCGTCGTCAGCCTCAGACAACGAAGTGGCACACCATGGTTCGCGAATGTGACTTTGGCAATTGCTGCGACGCAGACATCTCGGCGAGGATGGGATTGTGAGTGTGTTTGTACCGCGGTGTCGGCGAGGCCTGGTTCTTGGCTCCGTTACGGCATATCGAGGCCACCTGCCGGACAGCAGGGGAGTGGCGGTGTGCCTCAACGGCGATTCGAGTCCACTGGAGCGGAACGCATGACTGCGCTAGGTGAACCGTTTCCGGGCGCTTGGTCATCGGAATCCTCACCCAACGAACCGTCGCCAGTTGCCGAGTACCCCGAGGAGTTGGAATGTGACGTCGCAACGATTGTCGGTCGTCCATTACGATTGCGTCCCGTTCGTGCCAATGATGCCGGAAAGCTCATGGCGTTCCATGCCCGCCTTTCGCCTGATTCCATCTATCGTCGATATTTTGTCTCACACCCGGTACTCACTCAACAAGAGGTCGACCATTTCACTCAGGTCGATTACCAAGACCGACTGGCGCTCGTCATTGTTGACGACGATGAAATTGTCGCGATTTGTCGCTACGAGAGACTTCCCGAGACATCAACGGGCGAAGTAGCCTTCATTGTCCGCGATGATTTCCAGCATCTGGGACTTGGTCATATCTTGCTCGACAAGTTGGCCAAGGCTGCTTGGTCGCGCGGACTGACGAAATTCAGCGGCGTCACTTTGCGCGAGAATCGCGGCATGATCTCGATATTCGAGCATTCTGGGTTCCCGGTCTCGGTGTCGTATTGCGACGAGGAGTACTACGTGTCGTTCTCAATCGATCCACGTGAGCGCGTGGTCATCAACGCGGACTCCCCCCAACAAGGATCGAAGTAACTCGTGGTGCTCATCGTCAACGAAGCGTATGACGATTCGGAGCACGAATCGCCCGATCACCCGGAGCGACCCGGACGCGTGCGAGCCGCCATGGGCGCGGTCGAAGGACTTCACTTAGGAAGCGACCTGATCGTGGCGCCGGCGTATAGCGCGACACGGGCGGAGCTCTTGCGGGTTCACGATGGCGGCTACCTCGATGAACTAGGGGCGTTCTGCTACGGCGGCGGCGGCGACATTGACCAAGACACTTACGCCACCTTTGATTCGTGGTCAATCGCCAACCTGGCCGCGGGAGCCGGACTTTCGGTCATCCGAGAACTCGAGAGCCGTGGCGAGGGCGTCGGATTCGTCGCGGCGCGACCACCGGGACATCATGCGTTGAGGGACCGTGCGATGGGATTCTGTCTGTTGAACAACATCGCGGTTGCGGCGGCGCAACTGGTGAGCCAGGGCGAGAGAGTCGTCATCGTTGACTGGGACGTGCATCACGGCAACGGCACGCAGCAGATCTTTTGGGACGAGCCAGCCGTCCTCTATATCTCCATGCACCAATCGCCTCTCTTCCCCGGCAGTGGTTTTGTCGGGGAGATCGGTGGTCGCTTGGCCCTCGGTTCCGTCGTCAACGTCCCTCTGCCCGCGGGGGCCACTGGTGACGTCACGAGTCGAGCCCTGGACGACGTCGCCGGACCCGTCGTTGACGCTTTCCGTCCCACGTGGGTGCTGGTGTCTGCGGGTTTCGACGCCCATCGTCTTGACCCCATGGCCGATCTGTGCCTGAGTGATGGCGACTTTGCTGACATGGCATCATGCGTATCCCACTACGTGGCCGAGCCCGGCCGTTTGGCGTTTTTCCTCGAAGGTGGCTATCACTTGGGTGCGCTGCAAGCGTCGATCG
>Ga0182030_10001004_pt1 | contig 56634 bp, 68 predicted proteins | sample 812S3MmetaG_FD_121299 | JGI IMG/M metagenome (GOLD analysis project Ga0182030, IMG submission 121299) | Permafrost microbial communities from Stordalen Mire, Sweden - 812S3M metaG (Illumina Assembly) | ecosystem: Environmental > Terrestrial > Soil > Wetlands > Permafrost | place: Sweden... | reverse complement strand
GGCCCAGTCGGCGGCCCAGTCGGCGGCCCAGTCGGCGGCCAGGTCGGCGGCCAGGTCGGCGGCCAGGTCGGCGGCCCGGGCGCTGGCCGGCCAGGCCGCCGTCGTACTGGCCAACGCCTCCTGGCTCATGAGCGCCGAGCTGTCCAACCGCCACCTTCGTGACGCTCTGGAGAGCAGGGACGTGATCGGCCAGGCCAAGGGCATCCTGATGGCTCGCCATGGTGTCAGCGCCGACCAGGCTTTTGAAGACCTGCGCCAGGCGTCCCAAGGCAACGGGCGCAAGCTCCGCGACGTTGCTGCGGAGGTCGTCGGGTCCGTTTCCCTGGGGCGCGTCAGCTAGTAGGCTCCGCATCCAAGTTGTCGCCAGCTTTCAAACCGTCCCCAGACCAGGAGGCTAAGAGTGCGCTTCAGGTGGTTCACAGTCGTAGCGGCTTCTACCGCCCTTGTGGCCGTCGGCGCACAAGCGGCGTCGGCAAAGGTCCCGCCCCAACAGATGACCCGGTTCCATGCGCTCGAGGTCGCCTTCTTCGGGCCGCAGGCCAAATGGAGCAACGCCCTCGAAGCGCTCGGCGCGAAGGCGACGGTTGCTCAAGTCTCCAAGCCCTGCCTCGCCTTCATCCCGGCTCTGAAGGCCTTCGACACCGGGCTGCTGAAAGTGGGGTTTACAGGCAAGACGGCGGCGGACGCGGCGGCCATAGTCGGCAACAATAAGCAGTTGATCGTGCTCATGAGCTCGATACACAGCCTCAAAGCGTTCGAGACCGGTTTCAGCGCTCTGGACACCAAAGATCTCCCCCTGGTGGGTGCGTTCGCCAAGGACCTTGGCATCCCGGAGGGAGACCTCTACACCTGAGCGGAGCGTACCTGGGTGCGCCACTAGCGCTCTAAAATGCGCGACACTTGTCCCGCATGACGTGGAGTGGCGCCCACCTTTTGTTCGCATGTCGCCGGCGCATTAGCCGGCGATACCACCTGGTTGTCGCGCTTGCTGTCGTTGTCGCGCTTGCTGTCGTTGCCTCTCTCGCCGTGCCGGCAACATCTAGTGCCGCCTATGCCGCTACGCCACCGCCGCGGACAAGCTCTTACTACGAGCGCAGTGCCAACCCCCTCGTCCTTTATCGGCAGGGCGAAGAGGCAGGCAGGAGCGATGCCCAAGGTATCGTGATCCTGGATTTCGGGCGACCCGCAGATAATGGCGTGTCCTATGGGACCATGGGCTTCGCCGGCCCCTTCATACCTTTCACCTCGATCGCCCGGGGCGTTGAAAATTACATAAGGGGCTACTACCGCTCCGCGCCCAGTTCCACAACCCTTGACGTGGCCGTCGGCACTAACAACAGTTGTGGCACCGGCCAGCCCTGCGGTGAGGGGACGGACATATGCGGGTGCCCGGACGAGCCCCCCGATTACGCCTTCTGGGGGTCGCAACTTGCCCTGACGGTAATGAAGATCGGCGCCTGGGCCACGGATCTGAAAGCCCGCGACGGCTACACGGACAACGTCAGGGTCGTCGCTGCCGATGACGCCGAGCCGGCGTACGACCCCGGCTACACCAATACCTACGACCTCCTGGAGGGCTATGCCCGGGCCGTCGGCGGCTCCTTCCCGGCCATGGTCGACTACGGTTCGGCGGAGGCGAGTTACTGGACGGAACACCAGCTCCTGCAGGTGGCCTACGGTTTTCGGCCCGACGTCCCGATGCCCCAGGTCTATTACGCCTCGGAGGCCGCGGATTGGGGCGCACTGCTGAGCTATGCCAAAGCCCGGCGCCGCGAGGTGATGACTATATTCGGGGTCCTGACCGAAGGCCGCGGCACCAACGGCCCGGAGGCCGCTTACTCCGACATGCTGCAGGCCATCTCCGGGGTTACCGACCAGCGCAGCATCCCGTGGTTGTCAACGATCCGGGGCCTGCCCCACGATCAATGACGCGCCGGTCCCAGGCCATGGGTGGCCGCGGCCAAGCTCAGGCCCGGAGCACGATGCCAAGGACGGCGGCGTAAAACACCAGACCGGCCGCGACCACCAAGGCGTGGAACACCTCGTGGTAGCCGAACACGGCGGGCCAGGGATCGGGCTTATGAAAGCTGTAGACCACGGCCCCAATGGAATAGAGCAAACCACCCACCATCAGCAGGACGAAAGTCGCCACCCCGAGCTGCGTCCACAACCTAGGCAGGACAGCGAGGGCTGCCCAACCGACGCCGACATAGACGGCCGCGGTGAGCCAATGGGGAGCTTCGAGCCAGACATTGCGGACGACGGCCCCGGCCACGGCCAGGCCCCAGACCACGCTCAGCAGGGCCCAGGCGGTGGTCGAAGACAGCCCGATCACAGCCACGGGAGTGTAGGTCGAAGCAATGGCCACCAGGATCATCGAGTGGTCCAGACGACGCATGCGGCGCTTGGCCGGAGCGGCCCAGTGGCCCCGGTGGTAGCAGGCGCTCGTGGCATACATCCCGGTGACCCCGGCGGTGTAGACGGCGACGGCCACCCTGTCCCCCGCCGACTTGGCCGCCAGCACGGCCGCCAACCCTAGAAGTGGGAACACCCACGCCGCGGCCTGGTGCGACACACCCCGCAGACGCGGCTTCACGGGCGCAGGGGCACTGCTGTCGCCGGGCTTGACGAGCGAGGTATTGGGCAGCGGGTCGACCATCGGCGCTTACTCCAAGGCGGAGTTGGCCCACCACAGCTCGATCAACGAGCGTTCCCCCGTGGTCAGCACACCTCCCTCGTCGAGCGGCAGACGGCGGTAGAGCACCAGGAGCAGAGCGAGTGCCGGTCCGGCCACGGTGGCACTGGGGGATCCCGCCGGGCCACCGACCTCGAAACCCTCGGGCAGCAAACTGACCGACCACTCCCGGCCCTGGTCGGTGGCCTGAAAGGACAACCGCTCGCCGTCCCCCCGCAGGTCCTTCACGCGGGACGAGAAATAGGCGGCACCACTCAGGTTGACCAGGAACTCATCGATGGCGTCGGCGGCCACGGCGGGCGATGCCGCCGGCACCAGGCCCAGGGCCAGTTCGACGTCGATGCGGTGCACAAGAGTCTCGTGCAGCTGCCGGCGAGACCAGAACCGGACGCGCTGATCGGCTCCCCAGGCCCACATGGGGGCGTCCGGGTCGGCGGCGCGAAGGGTCTGGACCAGGACATCGCCGCCGACCCGCAACCACTCAGCGGTCGGTTGCGCCTCCCCCAAGCCCATTTCGCTCGACGGGACCCGCTCATGAGCGCGGACGCGCACGAGGTGCTCGGCCCAGCGGTGCACCGTACCGAGGTGCACGGTGAGGTCACCGATCGACCATCCCGGGCAGGTCGCCACGGGCACCTCGAACGGACCTGAGCCGTCGGGCCCGCTATCGATCAGTCCGGCGAAACGCTCGACCTCGACGGCGAGCAGGTCGCAGTGTTCTAAGTGGTCCAAGCCCAGAGATCCTTCTGCCGCCTGCTGCCGCGTGTCCTCAAGCCGTCTTTGACGGCCCTTCCTGGCTGGCCAGAAGGTCCCTGATCTCCGTCAGCAGGGCGATGTCGGGAGGGACCTCATCGGCCGGGGGGGCCTGGCCCCGGGCGCGCCGCGCCGCCAAGGCATTGAGCGGGACCACCACGAAATAGTAGACGGCGGCGGCGACGGCGACGAACGTGATGAGGGAGTTAATAAGGTCCCCGTAAAAGAACTGACTGTGGTTGATGGTGAACGTCAGCGTGCCGAAATTGGGTTGGCCGACGATGGCGGCAATGATCGGCGTCAGGATGTCGGTCACGAACGCCTTCACCAGAGCGGCAAAGGCCGTGCCTATCACGACGGCAATGGCAAGGTCCACGACGTTGCCACGCATGATGAACTCTTTGAAACCCTTCAACACAGGACCGGCTCCTTTTCTATGAACTAGCCAACCATGCCTTGGACAATCTCAGCACGCTCTGCGGCACCTTGGCTACAGGAGGCTGCCCCCAGGGCCCGAAGTACGTATAAAGGGTACTTCCCTGTCCGATTTGGCTCAGCTCGACCGGCAGGGGCGCTGGCGCAGACTTGACGTAGATCGTTTCGATGACCTTCTCCTCCTCGGATAAACGTACACCTTGGATGCCAAGCACGGCCTGGCCCCGCACCGTCGTAGCTGGGAGAAAGCTCATTTCGCCGACCATGTCCAGGATCGTAGTGGCCGACGCGACTGTGAGGTAAGAGGACAAGTTCTGAAAAAGAGCACCGGAGCCGGCGGTGGCGGAGATCCACTTCCCGGCCTCCTGTTTCGCGGCCGCCGTTGTAAAGCCGAGTGACCCGCTGAGGGCGTTGATGTTGCCCTTGAAATAAACCGTCTTGCCGATCAAGGTCCAGTCCAATTTGAGGGTGATCTTGCCGGCGTGCACCGTGATCGAGCTCGTGCCGTCGAGCCGCCCGGCCTGAGTGACCTGGGTGTAGGAGTCCACGCCCTGGGTCATGGTCTGCCTCCAATCGAGCGCCCGCTGCCCCGCGACCGCCGAGATGGCTGAGGCGAGCAACTGGGCGGGCGAGAGGCCCGACGTCGTCGTGGGCGTCGAGGTAAGCGGCGTCGAGGTAAGCGGCGCCGACGCCGTCGTCGTGGTCGGCGCCGACGCCGTCGTCGTGGTCGTGGTCGGCGCCGCTTGGGCTGGGACGGCCCAGGGACCGCCCACCAGACAGGCCGCCGATAGACAAGCCGCCGATAGACAAGCGGTAGCCAACGCCGCCACAACCCTTTGCACGTTCACTCGCCGATCCTATGACGCTCGGGGACACGCACCCGCAGAGCTCTGGCGCGAAGGCGGACCGAAAGCGAGCGTCCGGGCGCAATGACATCACCGTCGAGCTGGCGGCACAGTTCGGTGGTCGAGCTCACTTCTATACGGGATCCTTGGAAGTGCTCCAGTTCCGGCCCGGTGCGATTACGACCACCCACGGTGCGCCGGGCGAGGACAAGCCAACCAACGACGCCGTGGGGGGACAAAACTCCCACGTCGAGGAGGCCGTCGTCGACGCGGGCACCCTTGAGGAGGTTGAAACCGCCGGGCAGCAAACCGACGTTGCCAACCACGACACAATGAGCGTCGCGCACCATAGGTGCGGCGCCGTCGACCTCAACGGTGATCTCGTGGACCGGACCGGCGAGGTGCGGTACTGCGGCCAGCGCGTAGGCGAGCCAGCCGAGGTAGTCCTTCAAGAGCTTTGGTGTGCCTTCGACCACGGCCGCGTCGATGCCCAACCCGGCCATCGCCACGAACGTCTGACCGTCGGCGTCAGGCACATCTACGTCCAAGTCCAGGCCACAAAAACCAGTGAACAACGCGCCGGCCAGGTCGGATGGCACTCCGAGGGCCCGGGCGAACAAGTTCGCGGTCCCGCGCGGGACGATGGCCAGGGCGATGCCGCTACCGGCTAGGGCATGGGCACAGGCCCTGACGGTGCCGTCGCCCCCGACGGCGAACACCAGCTTGTCGCCTGGCTGGCCCGCATAGACCTCGAGATGGCTGCTCAGCTCCGGACCGGTCTCGCCGGCCTCGGTCCCCATGAACAGTGCCTCCCACCCATGGCGTGCCGCAGCCTGCCGGCACCGGGCCTTGAGGAGCTCGACATGGCGGGCCCGGACCGGGTTGATGACGAAAGCGGCCTGTCTCATAAGCTCAACGATCTTCCCACCGACCGGGGCCCCGGCACCTCGGACCGCTCCTCTGGCGCGGTAGGGTCTGTCCCGTGAGGGCTGCGACTGAAAGCCGCCAGACCGTGCCGCCGCCTCAGGCGAGTTCTGGCGCGGCTCGGCCTCCCCGCCACGACCCCCGCGTCGACCCTCCCACCAAGCGGGACCGGCGCCGGTTGCTGGCATGGTTGGCGTTGCTCACATTGACACCGATCTGCATCGGGGTCGTGCTCTGGGCCGCCATCGGGCTGAACGGCAACTACCCGACCGTAGCCCCCCCCGTCCCCCGGGGTTGGCAGTCCGTAGCCGGCGTGTATGCCAGCTTCTCTGTACCCCATAGCTGGTCGCTCCAGCAGTTCATGAGCGACGCCGCCGGGGACGTGTACTACGCAGGAACAAGCGGCGGTGCGGGCGAGTCCGTGACCGAGGCCGACGTACCCCCCTCGCCCCGCGGCGCCCTGCCCCAGATCGTGGGGACGTTCCTCGGGGGGCATTACCGTGTGGTGTCGGTAGAGGCCTTCCGGCTGGCTGGCGCCGCGCTGTCCTGGCACTACCAGTTCCTTCTGGACGACGGTAAAAAGGGCTTGGGCACAATGGCTTGGGTGAAGACCACCGAATCGGAAGTCTGGCTCGTGGCCCTGCCCTCTTCGGCCACGGCCGAGAGGGTCCTGTCGACCCTGACCGTCGCTTCCTGAATGCTCGTCTAAAAACTGTCGGCCTCATTAACATCACGCCGCAAAAGCCTGTAGCGTCCCTCAGCAAAGGGCTCCCGAGGAGGCTCACGGTTGGCTAGCCAGGTGGCCGATTACGAGATCACGAGCGTCGTGGCCGATGACGGGCCGCTCCCGTGCCTGCGGGCGCGCCGGCCCGCCCGGCTGGGCGAAGGCCCGGACCAGGTTACGATCTGGGTCCTAGGCCCGTTGGCCCGCACCGCGTGGGAGGTGGCTCGGGCCAGGCTGGCATTAGCGGCCGTGCGAGCACCGGGCCTGCCCGACTGGCTCGAGGCCGGCGTGGGCGAATATGGCCAGCGCTCGGTCGTGTGGACCAGCGCCACCACGCCGGTCGTCGCTACTCTTGCCGCTCCGCCTACCGACCTAGACATGCCGTCTCGCCTGCGGGCTTTGGCCAGCGCGGCCCGTGGGGCACACGCTCTACACGAGCACGGCCAGCTTCACGCGGCCATCTGCCCTCAGGCCATAGCCCTGACGGCACCCGACCAAGCCGTCCTCTCCACTGCCGGCTCAGCCGTGGGCGGGGCTATCCTTTCCCCGCCATCCCTGGCTAACGGCGACCAACCCCTGGCACAGATCGGTTACCCTCCCTTGGCCTACGTGGACCCTCAACTCCTAAGAGGCGAGGGGGGACGCTGGTCGGACATCTGGGCATTGGGGGCGACCGCCCACTACGCCCTGACCGGGGCGGCGCCGTTCCCGGGCATCGAAGACCTGCCCGTGGTGCAGGCTCTCTCCCAGTTGCTGACGGCTACGGCGCCGGCGCGGCGCGACGTGCCCGCCGCTGTCTCTTCTGTCGTCGCCGGCTGCCTCGCGCCTGACCCCGCGGACCGCCCCGCGACGGCCGAGGAAGTGGCCAGGCACCTCGAAGAGGCGGCCGCCAACTGGTGAGGCCGACCAACTGGTGAAACAACTGCCCCTGATACGAACCCAATCGTCGCTTGACGTACCCCTGGAGGTAACGCTGCGTGGCTGACAAACTCGAGGTTGTGCCGGGCCCTGGCCTGGTGGCGCGCTTTGGCGACGTGGAGATCTGGGCCGGCCCGCAAGCAACGCCGTTGTTGCAGTCACACCTGGTGAACGAGGCGCAGAGGGCCAGCCAGTCAGCATCTGGCGGCGACCAGCTGGCAAACTCCTTCATCGCCATCCTCCAGCGCGGCGACCCCGAGCCACAGGCACCCTTCGCCGTGGTGGGGCCGGGGGCCAACGGGCTCACCCTGTTCCTGCATGGACCGGTCCAGGCCTGGGACAGTGGCCGCTGGCTGGCTCCTCAACCCGTGCCCGGCTGGATGGTCACTTCCATCGGCCGGCCGTGGCCGTTGATCGTGCTGCCTTACGGGTCCCACCCGCCGCCCCAAAGCCAGCAGGGCAATCCTTTCGACCTGGTGACTGGGGCCGTCCCCGGGGCCGGGTTCGTCCTCTTGCGCCCACCTTCGGCGACGCCGCAGACGGGCGGGGCCTTCCAGACTGTCGGCGCCGGCCAACCCGCCCAGGCCGGCCAACCAGCCCAGACGGGCCAGCTAGCCCAGGCCGGCCAACCAGCCCAGACCGGCCTCTACGCGCCAACGACGGGAGGCCCGGTCGCCGGCACCCCACCTTCGTGGCAACCCGTCCCTGGCGGCCCCGTCCCTGGCGGCCCCGTCCCTGGCGGCCCCGTCCCTGGCGGCGGCCCCGTCCCTGGCGGCCCCGTCCCTGGCGGCCCCGTCTCTGGCAACCTGGCGTCCTTTGCCCAGAGTTCGCCGGTCGCCTCGCCGGCAGCACCGCTGCCCCGTGCCCCGGGCCCTGACGCAGGGGCGCCGGTCGACCTGCGTTTCGTTGCCTTGTCGGGCAAACCTCCCCTGCGGCTCGCCTCAAACGCCGTGATCCCCGGCAGCGACCGCCCCGAAGTGCCTGGTGTGCGCTGTGAGAAAGGTCATTTCAACCATCCGAAGGTGACGAACTGCCTGCGCTGCGGGCGGCCCATACCCTTCGGCGCGCCGCCGTCCAACGGCCCTCGACCGTCCGTGGGCACCCTCCTGGCCGACGACGGTTCGGTGTGGGGCCTGGCCCGTGGCTGCCTGATCGGCACCGAGCCGGCGACCGCAGCCGAGGTCCAGTCGGGCGCGGCTCAGGCCATCTCCATGCGCTCGGGAGCCAACCACTCCATGGGGCCGGTCCATGCCGAGGTCCAGATCCGGGGCTGGTCAGCCTTCGTGGTCGACCGGGGCGCGGAGGGTGGCACGTGGCTGCAAGGGCCGGGCTCCCAGGGATGGGACAAGCTCGGCCGCAACGAGCAGCGGGAACTCGCCAACGGGTCGCACGTATCGTGCGGGGGCAGAGTCCTCACCTACCTGTCGGCCTGGCCGACCTGAAGCGGCGCTGAAAGCCCGGACAGCTACTAACCGAGCAGCTTTTTGAACTTCGGGCACATCACGCCGACGGCCGCAGCAATGACAACCCCGAGGTCACCAGGGGGTAGGGTGACGTTGCCTTCCACGAGTGGCAAGCGGTCTCCCAGCTCCTCTACGGACGCCCCAGAGGCGAGGTCGCCGCAAATGGCCTGCCCCAAGCTGATCAGCTGGGGCCCGGTCCGATAGCCGCCGATGCCGGGAGCCTGGCTGTAGACCGAGTCAAGAAAAGCTTTCTCGGACTGGTCACTGATGACGGCATGTCGGCCGCAACCGTCCAAAAGACCCCCCCCGGCGAGCACGACCGCCGCTACCATGGCAGCGACCAGCCGGCGGGACGGCATAGGCCGCATCATACGACCTAGTACTTCGGTGCGCGCAACGTGGCCGCATAGCCACCGGCCGGGGCCTATCATCCATCAGGAGGGCCAGGGACAGGTGGCTTCGGGGGAACTGCAGGGACAATGCCCGTAAAGAGCATGTACGAACGCCTGGGTGGCATGAGCTTTTTCGAGGCGCTCACGCAGAGGTTCTATGCCAAGGTGGCGACGGACGAAGTGCTCCGCCCTCTCTATCCGGAGGATCTCGATGGCTCCCGCCAACGGCTCTGCCTGTTCCTCGCCCAGTTCTGGGGCGGTCCCCGCGCCTACGAAGAGCTGCAGGGCAGTCCCCGCCTGCGCGCCAGGCACGAAGGTTTTCGGATCGGCGCCCGAGAGCACGACGCCTGGTTGCAGCACATGACGGCCGCCATGGAAGAGGTCGGCCTCGGGGCCCTGGACGAGACGCAGCTGCTGAGCTACTTCAAATCCGTGGCCAGCCATCTCGTCAACACCCGCGACGACGCCCTCGACCTCGACGACGGTGAGACCTGCCCGGTCCCCGGCCCGGACCACCCGGGACCGGCCCAGCTCCCGATCGACAAGCGAGGCACCTGACCGAGCCTGAGCCTTGAGAAGTTAGCCTGCAATGATTGTCGAGGTTCCTCCCGCTCAAGCCGACCGGACCGGGTACACCCGGGAGGAGCGCGTCGGCCGGCCTCCCTCCCTGCACTTCTGGCGCGTCAAACGGAGGCGGGACCTGGTCGCTGAGAGCCGCGGAGCCGGCCCCGCCGTAGTTCTCCTGCACGGCCAGCCCGGCTCGGCCCGCGATTGGGGCCTAGTGGCCGGTGACCTTGCTCGGGACCACCGTGTCATCGTCCCGGACCGCCTGGGCTACGGGCTGACCGGCGGGCCTGCTGGAGGCTTTGCCGCAAACGCCAATGCCGTGGCCAGGCTCCTAGGCTCGCTCGGCGTGGCCGAGGCAGTCGTCGTCGGGCACAGCTGGGCCGGTGGCGTCGCTATAGAACTGTCCCTGGACTACCCGGGCTCGGTTACCGGCCTGGTCCTCGTCTGCTCGGTGGCACCCGGAGACCCGCCGGGTGCTACCGACAGGCTGCTGGCCGTCCCCCTGGTAGGCACGGCCCTGGCCGCTACAGCGCTCAGTACCGCCGGCGGTGTGCTCTCCTGGGGCCCCACCCGCGCCTTCGCCGATTGGCGGATGCGGGGCCGCTCCGAGGAACAGCTGGCCGAGCTCGCCCGTTCGTGGCGGAGACATGCCACCTGGACAAGCTTCGCCGTCGAACAGCGCGCTCTGGTCCACGAGCTGTCGGCGATGGCACCCCGCCTCGCTCATATCTCTGCACCCACCGTCGTGCTGGGGGGCAGCATGGACCGGGTCGTCCCGGCCGCGGCGGCTCACCGGCTGGCGGGCGCCATCCCGGAGGCCAGGCTTGAGATGGTGCCGGGTGGTGGCCATCTGTTGCCTCAGCTCCAACCCGGGGCGGTCGCATCGGCCATCCGACGGCTGGCCGGTCGAACCTAACGACCAGGGGGACGCGCCCTATTCGCTGCTGGTGCTTAGGACGGGCTTTCCTTCGAGCGCGGCTGCCAGCACCCTGGCGGCATTGATGAACGCCACGTGCGTGAACGCCTGGGGGAAGTTGCCAACCAGGCGGCCACGGCTCGTGTCGTACTCCTCTGAGAACAGCCCGACGTCGTTGGCCACGGCCCTCACACGTTCAAATATCGCCAAAGCCTCTTCGGTCCGACCGAGCAAAGCCAGGCAGGAAACTAGCCATAGCGAGCACGGGAGAAAGGTGCCCTCCTGGCCAGGCAGGCCGTCCACACCGGAGTCGTTGCGATAGCGGATCACGAAGCCGTTCACCATGAGCTCGCGTTGGACAGCCTCGATGATGCTTACGATGCGGGTGTCGGAGATGGGCAGGAAACCCATCAGAGGCGCGAGGAGGATGCTGGCGTCCAGTTCGGTAGAGCCGTAGGCCTGGGTGAAAGCACCCACTTCTTCGTTGAAGCCTCGCGAGCACACCTGGGCGTGGATGAGGTCGCGCACCTCGCGCCAGCGCTTGACGGGCCCCTCCAGGCCGTCGTGCTCGACGGCCCTTACCCCCCGGTCCATGGCCGACCAGGCCATGACCCGCGAGTAGACGAGCGGTTGAGGGGGGCCCCTCAGCTCCCAGATGCCCTGGTCCGGCTCGTCCCAGTGCTCTTCGACGAACTCGAGCAGAGCGCGCTGCAGGTCCCATATGGCACCGGCGCTGCCGACACCCTGAGAACGGGCGACGTCTATGGCCACCATCAGCTCGCCGTAGATGTCCAACTGGAACTGCAAGGATGCCGCGTTGCCGACCCGTACCGGGCTAGACCCCTCATACCCGGGCAGCCAGTCCATCTCCAGTTCGGGCAGGCGCCGCTCCCCGGCGACGCCGTACATGATCTGCATCTGCTCAGGGCTCCCGGCGACGGCCCGGACAAGCCACCACAACCAAGCCTCCGCCTCATCCCGGCACCCCGCCTCAACCAGGCCGTCTATGGTCAGAGTGGCGTCTCGTACCCAGCAGTACCGGTAGTCCCAGTTGCGGGTGCCCCCCAGGGCTTCGGGGAGCGATGTCGTAGGCGCCGCCACTATCCCGCCGGTGGGGGCGTACGTAAGAGCCTTAAGCGTCAGCAACGACCTCTGCACGAGGGCCTCCCATTGCCCGTGCACCTCGACCAGCCCTGCCGACCAGGACTCCCAAAAAGCCAGGGTGTCGGCCAAAGCGCCCTCGCTGTCGACGTCCCTACCCTGCTCCTCGTAAGACAAGGCCCAGTGCAGGCGGAAGTCGAGGCGGTCGCCCTCGTTGACGACGAACTCCGCATCGTGGCGCATATGCTCGCCGCGAAGAGGAAAAGGGGACTCCACTTCGATGGCGTCCGGGCCGGCAACCCCCCTTATCACGTTGCCGTCTTGGAGGACCCAGGGGACCTGTGAGCCGTACTCGAAGCGGATGATGAGCTCGGTGACCATCTCCACGGAACCGTGCACACCTTCGACCCTGCGGTACACGCGGGGCCGGTGGTGCCTGGGGGGCATGAAGTCCGTGACTCGTACGGTGCCGGACGGCGTGTCCCATTCCTGCACCAGGACCAGGGTGCCCTTGCGGTAGGAGCGGCGGGTGGCCGGACCGGCCCCCTTGGGCGCCACCAACCAGCGACCGTGGTCCGGTGAGCCGAGCAGGGCGGCGAAGCAGGCGGCGGAGTCGAAGCGCGGCACGCACAGCCAGTCCAGCGAACCGTCCCGCCCCACCAGTGCCGCCGTATGGGTGTCACCGATCAGGGCATAGTCTTCGATCCGCTGGCTCACGCGGGGCCAGCATAGGAGGCGTCAGACGGACAAAAACCGGCGCACGGCAAAACCCGAGCCGCCGGCGCCCACAAGCGTACCCAGGGCGACCACGAAGATCCCGGTCAACAAAGCCTCGTGCGAGCTGACGTACAGCGGTTGGTCCGGGACCAATGGGTTGCTGCCCGTAAACGAGGCCAGTGTGTCGCGGGCCAGGTAGGTGATGAAGAAGGCGATGAGCGCGCCCACCAGCCCCTCCACCAGGCCCTCGAGCATGAACGGCACCCGGATGAACCAGTTGGTAGCCCCAACCAGCTTCATCACCGCCACCTCACGCCGGCGGGCGAAGATGGCCAGCTGGATCGTATTGACGACGAGGGCTATCGCCCCCAGCATGACGCCCCCGGCCACCACCAGCGCCACGTTGCGCAGGGTGGCGAAGCGGGCCAGCTCCTCCTTGATGGCCTGGCCCGGGTACCCGACGTTGAGGACACCGGGCTGTTTGTTGAGTTGGCTCGCGAGCTGGGCGACGTTCTGAGCTTTGGCGGGGACGCAACGGAAGGAAGGCGGCATCTTCTGTACCGTCATGACCTTCAACATGTCGGGCTGGCCGCTGAACATCGACTTGAACTCGGCGTAGGCCGCCGCCTGGTCGACGAAGTGGCACGACCTGATCTCCTCCGGCACCATCCCAGCCAGCTGCTGGCGCAACCCGGTGATCTCCTGGGCGCTGGCGCCGGCGTTTATGAAGACGACGAGCTCAACCCCGCCCTGGTACTGGACCGTGGCCTGGTTTATCGCCTGGCGCATTATCAGCACGCCGCCCAGCGCCGTGAGGGAAACAGCCATTGTTACGACGGCGGCGACCGTCATGACAATGTTACGGACCAGGTTGCCCCCCGTTTCGCGCAGTACGTACGGGCTTGCGAACGACACTCGTGCTCCCCGGTTTTTCTGTGTAAGCCGCCGGCCGCCTACGCGTCTACCATACCGTAGACGCCTCTGGCCTGGTCCCGGACCACTTGCCCTTGATCGAGCTCGATGACCCGCTTGCGCATGGCGTCCACGACGTCCTGCTGGTGCGTGGCCATCACGACGGTGGTGCCGTACTGGTTTATGCGTTCCAAGAGGCGCATGATCCCGGCCGTGGTACCCGGGTCGAGGTTGCCCGTGGGCTCGTCGGCCAACAGGATGAGTGGCCGGTTGACGAAGGCCCTAGCCACGGCTACCCGTTGCTGCTCGCCACCCGAGAGCTCGTTGGGGCGCCGGTCCATCTTCTCGCCCAACCCGACCAGCTCGAGGATCTGGGGCACCTGCGAGCGGACGAAGTGCCGCGACCGACCTATGACCTCCAGGGCGAAGGCGACGTTCTCGTACACGGTCCGCTCGGGCAACAGACGGTAATCCTGGAAAATGCAGCCGATGTTCCGCCGCAGGTAGGGGACCTTCCACGGGGCAAGCGTGCCTACCTCTTTGCCGGCCACCCAGATCTCACCTTCGTCGGTCCGTTCCTCTTTCGTGACAAGGCGCAAGAACGTCGTCTTGCCAGAGCCTGACGGCCCGACGATGAACACGAACTCACCCCTCGGGATGTCCACTGTGACGTCCCGCAGGGCGGCGATGGGGCCCTTGTACGTCTTGGTGACGTGATTAAAACGGATCATGTCCCTCGGCCGCCGGCACGAGAACTCGGGACCGGCACTGCACTGAGCATAGCTCTCACGGCCTCCGGTTACACTCAAGCGGCGCGGAAAGACCCCATGACCTGCTCATATACCTGGACAGTCTTCTTGGCGACGGCCTCCCAAGTGAACTCGTCCAGCGCCCGCCGGCGTCCGGCGGCGCCCATTCGCCTTGCTAGCTCAGGCTCGGCCAGGAGCTGGTTGACCCGCTCGGCGATGCCACGGGAGAAGGCCTCGGGGTCCTTGGGGCTGCCGAACTCGTCCCCGCCGGTCTCGAAAGGCACCAGGATGCCGGTCTCCCCGTCCACCACGATCTCGGGTATCCCCCCCACCGCCGTGGCCACGACAGGCACGGCGCACGCCATGGCCTCGACGTTGATCAGACCGAAAGGCTCGTAAATGGAGGGGCACACGAAAACGGCGGCATGGCTCATCAGCTGGACCAGCTCGGACCGAGGAAGCATCTCGTCGACCCATACGACACCCTTGCGCACCCCGCCCAGCTCGTCCAGCTGTGCCCGCACCTCGCTCTCGATCTCGGGCGTGTCCGCAGCGCCGGCGCAGAACACCACCGGGGCGGCGGCGTCGATCGTCTTGGCCGCTTGAAGGAGGTACGTGATGCCCTTCTGACGCGTCACCCGGCCCACGAACAGTACGTACGGCGTCCCGGGATCGAGACCGTGGCGCTTGAGGCTCCCCGTGGCCGGATCGGGGAAGAACTCATCGGGGTCGATGCCGTTGTGAACGACCTTCACCCTCTCGGGAGCTACGGCCGGGTAAACGCTGAGGACGTCGTCGCGCATGGACTGGCTCACCGCTATTACGGCATCGGCGCTCTCGACGGCAGTGCGTTCGACCCAGCACGACAGGCGGTAGCCGGCGCCCAGCTGCTCCGCCTTCCATGGTCGCAGCGGCTCCAGGCTGTGGGTCGTCATAACGTGGGGGACTTGGTAGAGCACCCGCGCCAGGTAGCCGGCAAAATTGGCATACCAGGTGTGGCTGTGGACCAGGTCGGCACCGGCGACATCGCCAGCCATGCGCAAGTCGGCTGAAAGACTGCGCAGAGCCGTCCCCTTCCCGTCCTTGGCCAGGGCTTCCCACGGCTCGTAGGCCCCCGCCACCAAAGCGTCCTGGCGCGGGGCACCGAAGCAGTAAACACCCACGTCGACCAGGCCGGCGAGATGGCGCGCCAGGTACTCGACATGCACGCCCGCTCCTCCGTACACCTCGGGGGGGTACTCCTTGGTGAGCAGGGCGACACGGCTCACACGACGACCTTTTCGCCCTTACCTATAACCACGATGCCGCGGCCCGAGATGGTGAAATGGCTGGCATCGAGCTCAGGATCGGTGCCCACGTGCACTCCCGGAGCGACGACCACGTTTTTGTCGATGATGGCGCGGCGCACCACGGCTCCCTCGCCTATGCGGACGTTGTCCATGATCACCGAGTCTTCGACGAGCGCCCGTTGGTCGACCTTGACGCCCGGGGAGATGATCGAACGCCTCACGGTGCCGCCGGAGATGATCGAGCCGGCCGACACGATGGAGTCGAACGCCTGGCCGACTCGACCGTCGTCCTCGAAGACGAACTTGGCCGGAGGCAGTTGGGGAGGGCTCGTGAAGATGGGCCAGTCGGTGTTGTACAAGTTGAACGCCGGCTGCACGGCGACCAGGTCCATGCTGGCGTCGTAGTAGCTGTCGAGCGTGCCGACGTCACGCCAATAACCCCGTTCGACCCCTGTGCACCCGCGGACGTCGTTGGTATTGAAATCGTAAAAATGGGCCTCGCCGCTCTCCACGAAACGCGGGACGATATCGCCGCCCATGTCATGGCGGCTGTTCGAGTCCTGCGCGTCCTCCCGCAAGGCGTCCACCAGAGCGGCGGCGTTGAAGACGTAGTTACCCATCGAAGCGTAAAGGTGCTTCCTGCCTGCCGCTAGCTCAAGGGGGTCTTGGGGCTTTTCGACAAAACGGTCGATGACCGTCCCTCGGCCGGGTTCGACTATGCCGAAACCGTGCGCCTCGGCGGCGGGCACCGCTATGGCCGCCACCGTCGCCGCCGCCCCGCTCTCGATGTGCTGGCGCAGCATTTGGCTCGGGTCCATCCGGTATATGTGGTCGGCTCCAAAAACCAGGATGTAGTCCGGTCGCTCATCGCCCACGATGTTCAGGTTCTGGTAGATGGCGTCGGCCGAGCCGGCAAACCACCAGGGGCCGCGGCGCATCTGGGCCGGGACGGTTGTCACATAGTTGCCGAGGAGGGTGGAGAGCCTCCAGGTGCGGGAGATGTGCAGGTCAAGACTGTGGCTCTTGTACTGGGTCAGCACCACGACCCGCAGGAAGCCCGCATTGGCCAGGTTTGATAGGGCGAAATCGATCAAGCGGTAGTGGCCCCCAAAGGGGACGGCGGGCTTGGCACGGTCCAGGGTCAGAGGCAGGAGGCGCTTGCCCTCACCCCCGGCCAGGACCATCGATAGGACGCGCGGCACGGTCCTACGCTACTTGTGCCAGAACGGCCCATGTGCGTTCAGCACGGACTTTCTAGCAGCTTGAGCAGCCGCTAAAACCGCGCCTACTCAGCCGGCGCAGGGTCACCCCCGCCGCCACTCGTGGCCCCACCGAGGGTACCGGTACCGAACGTGCCGGGGCTACCGAGGCGGTCGCCGCCCAGGGCGGCCGACGCCCCGTCTCCGCCCCCGGGGTCACCATGGCCAACTGCCACCCGCTCTAATGGCTCGTCCTCACCGTGGCCGTCGTGCCCATTGCCGTCGTGGCCATTGCCACCGTGGTCGGCGCCCAACGTATGGTAAGCGCCGTGCGCGTCGCGGGTGATGATCCCGCCGACCGGCCGCTGGATCGGGTGGACCTTTCCGCCCTGGAGCAGTATGCAGACCCGATAGGCCACCAGGCCTCCCACGATCGGCCCGATGAAAGAGCCGTACTGGAGGATCTCGATCAGCCGCTCGAAGGAGATTTGCAGGCCGTTGCCAATAACGTCGGTGGCGCTGGCCAGCGTCAAGTCGACGAAGAACAGGAGGGCCGCCACCCCCAGCGAGGTACGCAAGGGCTTGTCGCGGGGGCGGTCAAGCAAGTTGTGCTCTCCGTAGTCGGCGTACAGGCGCTTGTCGAGCCAAGGCCAGGCGTAAATGACGGTGAAGACGAGGCCGGGCAGGAGTATGCCGGGGAAGAAGGGGTTGGCGATCTCGTGGCCAAAGCTGCGGAACTCCCAGTGCGGCCATAGGCGCATGGCGCCGTCAAGCCATCCCACGTACCAGTCGGGCTGGGTCCCGGCGCTTGAGCGTGCCGCCTCGTACGGGCCGAAGACCCAGATGGGGTTGATCTGGACCAGACCGCCCAGGCCGAAGATCACAGCGGCCACGAAAGTGAGCAGCGCCGTAGACTTGATCGCGTACTGGGGCCAGAGCCGGCTGCCCACGATGTTGTGCTCGGTCTTGCCGGGGCCGGCGAAGTCGGTGTGTTTTTGGTGCCAGAGTATGGCCAGGTGCCCGCCGAGCAGGCCCGCTAACAAAAGGGGGAACAAAAACTCGTGGATCAGGAACAGCCTCTCGAAAAAGACCCCCGAGCCGGGGAAGGCGCCACCCCAAAGGTTGAAGGCCAGCCACGAGCCGATCAAGGGTATGGACTGGATGATGGAGAACACGACCCGCAAGCCTGAGCCGGAGAGCAGGTCATCGGGGAGCGAATAGCCCGAGAAGCCTTCCAGCATGGCCACCAGCAACAGCGTGACGCCAATGATCCAGTTGATCTCGCGGGGCCGGCGGAAGGCGCCCGTGAAGAATATACGGCCCATGTGGAACGTGATGGCGGCCATGAATATGACGGCCGCCCAGTGGTGGGCCTGGCGCATCACCAACCCGGCGCGCACGCTGAACGAGATGTTGATGACCGAGGCGTAGGCCTCGGTCATGGACTGGCCGTCCAGTGCCTTGTAGGGCCCGTGGTACACGACGATGGCACTGGAGGCGTTGTAGAACAGCGCCAGGTAGATGCCCGTGGCCAGCAGGATGACGAAGCAGTACATGGCGATCTCGCCGACCATGAACGACCAGTGGTCCGGGAAGATCTTGTCCAGGGCCGACCGGAGCCATTTTGACGACCCCAAGCGGTCGTCCGCCCAGTCCAGCGCCTGCTGCTCGAGTTTCGCCCGCTTGCGGGCCGCCGACCGTTCGGCCATGTTGCTCATGCTCAGTCGCCTGACCTGTTCCAAAAACCGGGCCCGACGGGCTCGATGAAGTCGCTGCGGGCGATCAGGTAACCCTCGGCGTCGACGAGCAGGGGAAGCTGGGGCAGGGGCCGGGAGGCCGGGCCGAACACCGGTGAGCAGTCCTGGAGGATGTTGAAAGTCGACTGGTGGCAAGGACAGATGAGCTGCATGGTGAGGACGTTGAACAGGCTCACAGCGCAGCCGGCATGAGTACAGATCTTGGAGAAGCAAACGATGCCGTTAGCCCCCGAGACCACCTCGAAATCGGCCTGGCCGCGGCGGGCCTGGATGGGCGCTCCTCCGATGTTGAGGACGACCGCTCCCGAACTGGCGTCGTCTATGTAACCCTCCGGGAACACCGTGAGGAGCCCGTCCACCATGACGTCGTCAACGTGCAGCGCGTTGCCGTCCTCGGTGACCAAGCGCGCCCCCGGGTACCACTTCGTGTGGTAGAGAGCGTCGCCCGGACGGATGCCGAGTGAGGCGAGCGGCCATATGGCGGCGATGCCGAAGATCCCTCCCACCGGCACCAGGACCTTCTTTAGCAAGAAGCCCCGCCGGGACAGCATCGCCTCGGTCCCCCGCGACAGCGACTCGACGATGGCGGCCCTCTCCTCTGGGTCGGAGACGTGCCCGCCCCGGCTGGCCGTAATGTCATGACCTGGCAGCAAAAAACGCGCCCACAGCACCAGGCCCGTCCCCAGGCTGGCGAAGGCGAGGAGCAACAACGCCCCCTCGTACTGAGCTTGGCCACCGGTCCAGTAGACGATCATAAGGCCGATCCCGCACACCGCCGTAATGCCCCAGAAGGCGGCGATGATGTACTCCATCCGCCGGGCTTTCCAGGGGTCGTCGCGCAGCGGGAACCAGGTGTCGTCCTGGCCCGGGGGCACGTCATTGGGCCACGCCGTGTGCCCGTCGGCTCCGTCAAGGTTGTCGTGGGTGCCGGTGAAGACCCTCGGCAACTGTTCTGCTGCGGTCCCGGTTTCTGCCATCGGGCCCTCGGCTATCCGGTTTTCTGCCATCGGGCTATCCCCTGTTCCCGATCAGCCGGGCCACTAGCAGCAGGACGCCCAGCCCGAAGATGACGCCCACGAACCCTTCTGGGACGGGGCCGAAGTTGGCGATCCCCAGGCCGCCGGGATCCTTTGTGTGGCTCAAGTTGTACACATAGTCGGCGATGGCGGACACCTGCTGGTTGGTGAGCTGGCCCGGGCCGAAGTTGGGCATGGGACGGGGACCGACCCTAATGGCCTCGGCTATCTGAGTCTCCGTCGCCTGGCGCACGCTGGGCACCACGTAGCCATGGCTCAGCATCCCGCCTGCCCCCGAGGCGTCGTGGCACTGGGCGCAGTTCAGAAGGAACAGCTGGTCGCCCTCTGAGAGGGTGGGGCAATCGCTCGTTTGGTTGCTGCACGCCGGAGTGACATCAAGGATCCCGGGCCCAGGCGTACCGTGCTCGACGTCCAGGGCGTTGATGTAGGCGACAATGTCGGCGATCTGGGCCGGGTTGAAGTAGGGCGTATGCGGCTGTGGCTCTAGGTTGGGAGAGGCGAGGGGCATGCGCCCGGTGGAAAGGAAGAAATCGACCGCCGCAGGGCCGACGTTCAGTAGCTCCGGCCCTTTGGACCCGACACCGCCGATCCCGTGGCAAGAAGCGCAGTGACCGTTGTAGAGGATCTGGCCTGCCTGGATGTCGACCGGGCCGGTGCTGACCGGCTTGGTCTGGGCGGGGGCCGAGCCAGTCCACACCAGCACAGCGAAGACCACCATCGCCGCACCTACTAGCGCGCCCGGTCCCAGCAGCGTCCGGCGCCGTCTTTTTCCCTGGTCGCTGGGAGCGGTCATTTGGTCGATGGGAGCAAGAAGATCATCGCGTACAGGGCAACCCAGACGACGTCTACGAAGTGCCAGTAGTAGGAGAGCATTTCTACGTGCGGGGCGCTGCGGTGCCCCCCGAAGCGGATCCGCGGGTTGAGAGACCGCAGGTACATGAAGACCATGGCGGCCAAGCCGCCGAGGACGTGGAGGAAGTGGATGCCGGTTAAGAGATAGAACGCCCCACTGTACGCGCTCTGCTGGAGCGAGAAGTTGCGCGTCGCATAGTCGACGACCTGCATGAACTCGAAGATGGCGCCCAGGGCCCATGTAAAGGCCAACCAGACCCGGAAGCCGGCCAGGTTGTTGCGGTGGACCTCCCGGACAGCGAGCTGCATGGTCCCCGAGGACAGTACGAGTACGACGGTCGCCACACCGACGGTCTTCGGGTCGACGACATCGTGGAACGGTGGCCACACGGGGGTGGCGGCCCGGAGCGTCAGGTAGGCGGCGAACAGGCCGCTGAAGAACATCAGCTCGGAGGCGAGCCAGACGATGGTGCCGACGTTGACCAACGCCGGTCGGTAGTCCGCAGGGCTTATCGGCTTGGCCGGGCTCACGGGCGGGGCGGCCGTTGTGCTAATCGACATGACCCCTACTTTCTACACAAAGCCGAGGGTGTAGTCCCAATCACCTAACCTCCGACGTTCGGGCAGCCGAAGTGAGGCCTGCCCGGCGCCCCCCGCACCGGACGCCCCGGAGCACGCCCTACTGTGGGCCGGTGCCCACGGAGCCCCGACTCACAGCGCTCGGCGGTGTGACGACATACCGGTACGACAACCCTGACGCCGCCGTCCTGGAGGTCTTCGACAACCCGCACCCGGCCGCTACCTGGGCCGTCTGCCTGCTATGCAGCGAGTTCACCTGCCTGTGCCCGGTGACCGGCCAACCCGATTACGGGCGCCTGCACATCGGCTACGTACCAGGTCGTCTCTGCGTCGAGAGCAAGAGCCTGAAGCTGTACCTGATGCGCTACCGCAACCACGGCGCCTTCCATGAAGACTGTGTGAACAGGGTGGCAGACGACTTGTGCGGCAGGATCTCGCCCCGGTACCTCCGTGTCTACGGGGACTTCAACCCTCGCGGCGGCATTGCCATACGGCCGCTCGCCGTCAGGAGCGCCCGCGACCTGGACGAGGGCGAAGAGCACCGGTGCCTCTCGTTGCTGGCTCAGGCGGCCACGTACGAGCGCGGTTGATGCTCTACCTGGTCAAAGAGATCTTTTACACGCTCCAAGGCGAGGGGGCTCATGCCGGCCGTCCCGCCGTGTTCTGCCGCTTTACCGGCTGCAACCTGTGGACCGGGCACGAGGAGCACCGCTCCCGAGCGGTGTGCCAGTTCTGCGACACCGACTTCGTCGGCACGGACGGCCCCGGGGGTGGCCGGTTCAGGTCCCCTGAGGAGCTGGCGGGGGCGGTGGCGGCGGCCTGGGGCGCCCCGCGCCACGCCCGGGCCGAACCGTACGTCGTGTGCACGGGGGGCGAGCCGCTGTTGCAACTAGACGCTCCGGCCGTCGACGCCTTCCACCGGGCCGGGTTCAGCGTCGGCGTGGAGACCAACGGGACCCGGGAGCCCCCGCCCGGGCTGGACTGGGTCTGCGTCAGCCCCAAAGCGGGGGCGGCATTGAAGCTCGACCACGGCCATGAGCTCAAACTTGTCTACCCGCAGCAGGCGGCGCCGCCCGAGGCGTTCGAGGACATGAGCTTCGAGCGGTTCTCGCTCCAGCCGATGGACGGCCCGGCACGGGAGAGGAACACGGCGATGGCCATCGGGTACTGCCTGGCCCACCCGCAGTGGCGCCTCAGCCTACAAACGCACAAGTACCTGGGGATCCCCTAGGGCACCCGGTACTTGACCTCCCACAGGCACAGACCGTGGGGAGGGGCCACCGGCCCGGCCGCGGCTCTGGCCCGGGCCGCCAGGACAGAGGCTGTCTCACCGGCCTTGCGCCGGCCGGTGCCCACCTCGACGAGAGTCCCGACTATTGAGCGCACCATCTGGTGGCCAAACGAGGCCGCCTCGATCTCAAACTGGTAGCGACCTTCTCCCAGGTCAGACCACTCGGCCCGCAAGACCCGGCGCACGATCGGGCCCGGCCGGCCTCGTACGGCGTGGCAGAACGATGAAAAGTCATGAACGCCCAAAATGGCATCGCAGGCGGCCTGCATGGCGCGCAGGTCGAGAGGCACCCCCACATGCCAAGAGGTGAGAACCGTGAACGGGTCCGGCCACGGAGCGCCGGAGAGACTGTAACGGTAGGTGCGGGACAGGGCCGAACGCCGGGCGTCAAAGCCCGCAGAGGCCCACTCCGCCACGCGCACCGAAACGTTGGGCGCCAGCATCTTGTTGACGGACCGCTGGGCCCGGTCGAGGTCGGCACCGGCGTCAATGTCGGTGGTCACCACCTGTCCCCAGGCATGCACCCCGGCGTCGGTACGTCCGGCGCAGGTCAGCACTACGGGGTGCCGCAGGGCCCGCTCCAGGGCACCGCCGAGGGCACCGGCGACCGTGTACACACCGCGCTGGGCGGCGAAGCCGTGAAAAGAGGTCCCCAGGTAGGCGACGAGCAGACGCACCCGACGCGCCGCCAAGGGCCCGGTAACGGCCCCCGTCGCTACCACTGCCGGGACGGAGGTACCACCAGCCGGGATGTCAACCGGGAACAGCGTGCCGGCTACGGTGCCGCCCGACGGGGAAGGGCTCAGACCTGTTGTAGGCGTGGCTGACCCCGGCGGGTCAGACGAGCTCGATGCGGGCCATGGGGGCGTTGTCACCGTGCCGAGGCCCGAGTTTTAGGATCCGGGTATAGCCCCCGGGCCGCTCGGCGTAACGGGGCGCTATCTCGGCGAAGAGCTTGTGGGCCATGTCTTTGTCACGGATGAACGCCACCACCTGGCGGTGGTGCTCCACGCCACCCTTCTTGGCCTTGGTCAGGCACTTCTCGAACGCCGGTCGCAAGGCCTTGGCCTTGGCTTCGGTGGTGATGAGGCCCTCGGCCGCGATGAGAGAGGCCACGAGGTTGCCCATCATCGCCTTCTGGTGGGCGGCGTCGCCGCCGAAGCGGCGGCCTTTCTTCGGACGACCAGGTATACCAGCCACAGTTATTGCCCCTGCTTGCCACGGAGCGAGAGACCTCTCTCGTCCAGTTTCTGGAGGACCTCATCGAGCGACTTCTGGCCGAAGTTGGTGATAGCCAAAAGGTCGTCTTCGGTCTTGGACACAAGCTCTCCCACCGTATTGATCTGGGCCCTCTTCAAGCAGTTACGAGGGCGCTCGGAGAGATCCAGCTCTTCGATGGGCAGGTCGAGATCCGGTGAGCCGGTGCCGGCACCGGTCACCTCGCCCAATACAAGGCCTTGCGGCGATTCGCTCATGTCGGCGACCAGGCCGAACAGCGACCGCATTGTGCTCCCGGCCGACGCCAGAGCCTCGCGGGGCGTTATCGAACCGTCGGTGGTGATGTCGAGGACCAGGCGGTCGTAGTTGGTGGACTGCTCCACCCGGGCCGGCTCCACGGAGAACGACACCAGGCGCAGGGGCGAGAAGATCGAGTCGACGGGGATGACGCCGATCGTCGAGGACCGCTTGTTGCGGTCCGCCGAGACATAGCCCCGTCCCCTCTCCACGGTGATGTCGCAGGCCAGGCGACCCTTGGCGTTGATGGTGGCCAGGTGAAGGCCGGGGTTGAGGATCTCGACGTCGGCGGTCGTCTGGATATCACCGGCAGTCACAGCGCCCGGGCCACGGGCATCGAGGCGCAAGGTGACCGGCTCATCGCTCTCCACTCGCAGGACAATGTCTTTGAAGTTGAGGATGATGTCGGTGACGTCTTCTTTGACACCGGGCAGCGTCGTGAACTCGTGCAGGGCGTCGTCGAAGCGCACCTGGGTGACAGCTGCGCCCGGTATCGATGACAACAGCGTGCGGCGCAGGGACACCCCCAGGGTGTGCCCGAAGCCAGGCTCCAGGGGCCCGATGGCAAAACGTTGACGATTGTCTTCTTCTTCGCCGAGCGGTTCGACGGCAGGGCGTTGGATGATAAGCATTGCGGCTGCCCTCCTGGCAGAGCGTTACTTTGAAAAGAGCTCGACGATCAGCGATTCACGCACGGGCACGTCGATGTGCTCGCGCATGGGCAGGTCGCGGACCGTGACCTCAAAACCTTCCCCCCCGGCGTCGAGCCAAGGCGGGATCTGACGACCCAGGGTATCGAGGTTGTGACGGACAACGATCATGCTGCGCGTCTTGTCTTTGAGCGAGACCACGTCGCCTCGCCGCGCCCTGTAAGAGGGGATGGTCACACGCTTGCCGTTGACGAGGACATGGCCGTGGCGGACCAACTGACGGGCCTGGGAGCGGCTGGCACCCCAGTTGGCCCGGAAGACTACGTTGTCGAGGCGCAACTCGAGCATGCGTAGAAGGTTCTCGCCGGTGATCCCCTGCTGGCGGTTGGCCTCCTCGTAGTAGTTGCGGAACTGCTTCTCCAAGACGCCATAGATGCGACGCGCCTTCTGCTTCTCTCGCAGCTGGGTCAGGTACTCGGAGCCTTGACGGGCCCGGTCCCGGCCGTGCTCCCCGGGTGGGTAGGGCCGGCGCTCGATCGGGCGCTTCATCGAGTCGCACTTGGGGCCCTTTAGGAACAGCTTCATCTTTTCGCGCCGGCAGAGGCGGCACACCGGACCGATGTATCGTGCCATTCGCTCAGACCCTCCGGCGCTTCTTGGGACGACAACCGTTGTGGGGTATGGGAGTGACGTCCTTGATGCCCGCGACCTCGATCCCGGTGTTCATCAGGGAACGGACGGCCGTTTCACGACCGGAGCCCGGACCTTTCACCAGCACGTCGACCTTGCGTACCCCGTGCTCCATGGCCCGCCGGGCACAGGCCTCGGCAGCCAACTGCGCGGCGAAGGGCGTGGACTTGCGCGACCCCTTGAAACCGACGTTGCCCGCGGAGGCCCAGGCGAGCACATTGCCCTCCAGGTCGCTGATGGAAACAATGGTGTTGTTGAAAGAGCTCTTGATGTGCGCCACTCCGTAAGCGACGTTTTTGCGCTCGCGGCGACGAGGACGCCGACCGCCGGGCTTGGGTTTTGGCATCTTCTAGTGCTTCCTTAGCTTCTTTTTGCCCGCCACGGTCTTCTTCGGGCCCTTTCGGGTCCGGGCATTGGTATGCGTCCGCTGGCCCCGCACCGGAAGACCACGCCTATGGCGAATGCCTTGGTAGGAGCCGATCTCGATCTTGCGCTTGATGTCCTGGGCCACGTCGCGGCGCAGGTCCCCTTCAACCTTTAGGTTGGCGTCGATCCACGCCCTGAGCTTGGCCACTTCCTCGTCCGTGAGGTCACGTACCCGGGTGTCCCGGTTGACCCCAGTGGCCGTGCACACCTGGTTCGAGGTTGTCCGGCCGATGCCGAAGATGTAGGTGAGAGAAATCTCGAGCCGCTTCTCTCGTGGGATGTCAACCCCCGCGATACGGGCCATGCGCGGGCCTCCTAACCCTGCCGCTGCTTGTGGCGGGGATTGTTCTTGCAGATCACTATGACCCGGCCATGCCGGCGGATCACTTTGCAGTTGTCGCACATCGGTTTGACGCTGGGGCGTACTTTCACAGGGTCTCTACCTCGGCTAATAGGGGTTTCAGGAAAAACCCCCCTAGAGCGGCCTTGCCCGTTGAGGCAGGCGTTGGGCGTCGGTGGACGCACTCGCCTAGCCCCGTGGGGGACGGGCTTAGATGGTAGCGCACGCAGGCCGTACCGTCCAAGCGTAGCCTGGCCGGGTGCCGCCCGTCCGAGTGCCGGCCCTCGCGACCTGAGCCCGTCCGGGCAGCGGCGCGGCTCAACCGGGGACGGTCAGGACCTCGGGACCGTCGTCGGTCACGGCGATCGTGTGCTCGAAATGCGCCGACAGGCTCCCGTCCACCGTTACCACGGTCCAGCCATCGTCCATCACCACCGTCTCTTCACCACCCACGTTGACCATGGGCTCGACAGCGAACACCATGCCGGTGCGCAGCTTGGGGCCCGGGGTGCCGGGCCAGTAGTTGGGGACGGCGGGGTCTTCGTGCATCTGGGTCCCTATGGCGTGGCCCACGTAGCCCTTCACCACCGAGAAGCCGGCACCCTCGGCCACCGTCTGGACGGCGAGGCCCACATCGTGGAGACGGTTGCCTTCGACTAGTTGGGCTATGCCCGCTTGCAGCGCCTCTTCTGTCACCCGTATGAGCTTGTCGACCTTGGGTGGGACTTCCCCCACCGGCACCGTCACCGCCGCGTCACCGTGGTAGCCCTCGATGATGGCCCCGCAATCGAGCGAGATGATGTCTCCTTCCTGGACGACGTACGGGCCCGGTATCCCGTGGACGATGACATTGTTGGGGGACGTGCAGATGACCGCGGGAAAACCGTGATAGCCGAGGAAGTTGGAACGCGCACCTCGCCGTTCAAGCACTTCGCGGGCCAATTTGTCCAATTGCGCCGTCGTCACCCCCGGCCTGACGCCGCCGGAAGTGACTTCCAGCATCTCCGCTACCACCCGGCCCGCCTTGCGCATCTTGGCTATCTCGTCGGGCCGGCGCCTCATGTCCCCAGGGTACCCTTGCCCTTGCTCTGGCTAGCGGCGCTCTTTTGACCGGCAGCCTTGGCCTGGCGGGCCCCCTCCACCGCGGCCACCACGCGGGCTGTGACAGCGTCCACATCGCCGACAGCATTGACCGCGACCAACAGGCCACGTTGCCGGTACCAGTCGATGAGGGGGGCGGTGGTGGTCTCGTAGATCTCGAGGCGGCGGCGAATGGCGTCTTCGGTGTCGTCGTCGCGCTGTGCCAGTGACCCCCCGCAGGCGTCGCAGGAGCCGGGCACCTTGGTCGGGTTGTCGACAATGTTGTAGGTGGCGCCGCACTTGGTGCACACGCGTCTACCCGCCATGCGTTGCAGCACCTCCTCGGTATCGGCCTCCAGGTCGATCACGATGTCGATGCCCCGCAAGCTGGCCATTTCAGCCAACGCCTCGGCCTGGGCCACGGTGCGTGGGAAGCCGTCGAGGATGAAACCGGCGGGTGCACCGGGCCCGAACAGGTGCTCCCTGATCACGCCCACGACAACGTCGTCGGGCACGAGCTCGCCCCTGTCCATATAGGACTTGAGGGTACGCCCGAGCTCAGAGCCACTGGCAGCTGCGGCGCGGAACGCATCGCCCGTCGAGACGTGGGGCGGCCCGTAGGTGGCCGATAGGCGGGCGGCCTGGGTCCCCTTGCCCGACCCCTGGCGCCCAAGGACCACCATGCGAAGAGTCGCGTCCGCGGCGGGCTCGGCCATTATCGGAGGAACCCTTCGTAGTTACGCAACATGAGCTGGCTGTCTACCTGCTGCATGGTCTGCAGGGCCACGCCGACGGCGATGAGCAGCGTTGTGCCGGCAAAGGGGTAGTTCTGGATGTTCCAGATGGCGAGGAAGATCGAAGGGAGCAAGGCCACCAGGGCCAGGAACAACGCCCCGGGGAGGGTGATCCGGTAGAGGATGTTCTGCAAGTGGCGCTCGGTGGGGTACCCGGGCCGGATGCCGGGGATGTAGCCGCCCTGTTTGCGTATGACCTCCGCCTGCTGGTGAGGGTCGAAGGTGATGCCGGCATAGAAGTAGGCGAACACCAAGATGAGGCCGCCGTACAAGAGCACGTAGACGATGTTGCTCGGCTGTGCCAGGTGGGTGCTGATCCATGTCTGGACGTCCTTGCCCCAGCCCGTGCTGGGGAAGACGTTGGATATGAGGATCGGGAAGTACAGGACGGAGGCGGCAAAGATGATGGGCACCACACCACCGGTGTTGAGCTTCATCGGGATGTAGGTGCTTTGGCCGCCGTACATTCGGCGGCCTACGACTCTCTTAGCGAAGGTCACCGGTATCCGGCGTTGGCAAAGCTCGACGAACACGATCGCCACCAGGAAGAACAGGGCCAACGCCACCAGGAACGTGAACTTGGGCCAACCAGCCGACTTGAGCAGGGCGTCGCCCTGGGTGGGCAGGCCGGAGATCACGTTGGTGAAGATGAGCACTGACATGCCCTGGCCGATCCCCCGCTGGGTGACGAGCTCGGCCAGCCACATGACGACCACGGTGCCGCCGGTCATCGTGAGCACGATCAGCAGGACCCGGGGGACGGTGAAGTCCGGGATGAGGTCCACGTTGAGCGGCGTTCCCCCGATCAGTCCCCCGCCGCCGTTGTGGAAGGCGTAGGCGAGCCCCGTCGACTGCATGATGGCGAGGGCGATAGTCATGTACCGGGTGACCTGGGTGAGCTTGCGCTGGCCGCTCGGGCCCTCTTCCCGCCATTGTTCGAACTTGGGGATGACCACCATCAGCAGCTGGATGATGATCGAGCTGGTGATGTAGGGCATGATCCCGAGGCCGAACACCGCCATCTTTGTCAGGGCGCCGCCCGAGAAAAGGTTGAGGTAGGCGATGACGCCGCCCTTGTTGGCCGCCGAGGCGAGCGACTGAACCGCATTGAAGTCGATCCCGGGGCAGATGATGTTGTCGCCCAGCCGGTAGACGGCGATGATGAACAGCGTGAAGATGATCTTGTTACGCAGGTCCCCGATCAGGAACGCGTTTTTCAAGTTCCGGATGCTGGTAGGTATTGGCATAGCGGCGGTCCCGAACTACTCCTGTGTCCCAGTGGGCTGTGCCCAAGCGTCCGCGGAAGTCATTCTCGGTCCCCAGTCCTAGCAGTTCCCGGCTACCGACTGGTGAGCGCGTTGCCCCGGGCGGGCGGTCGGCCATGACCGAAAGGCGGCGGCAGGATCTCCACCGAACCGCCCGTGGCCTGGATGGCGGCCGCGGCCGAGGCCGAGAACGCGTGGGCGGAGACGTTGACATGCCGGGTGAGCTCCCCCCGGCCTAGGACCTTGACGAGGCCCTTCTTGGCCACGAGCCCAGCCTCGCGCAAGACTTCGGGATTGACCTCAGACGAACCGAGTTGCTCGATGGTCTCGAGGTTTACCACCACATACTCGACCCTGAAGGGGTTCTTGAAGCCCTTCAGCTTGGGTATGCGCTGGGTCAGGGGCAGCTGGCCGCCCTCGAAACCGGGTTTGCTCTGACCGCGGGCCTTGTCGCCCTTAGTACCGCGACCCGCCGTCTTGCCACCTTTGCCGGCGATGCCGCGCCCGACGCGTCGGCGCGGCCGGGACGAGCCCGGAGCGGGCTGAAGATCGTGGACTTTCACTTACGTGCCCCTTTACGTCGTATGGTTCGCTCCGGTACCGCCCCTTCGTGGGGGGCAACCTCGACGAGGTGCGTCACCCGAGCCACCATTCCGCGAATTTCCGGGCGGTCCGGCAGGACCGCTGTCCGACCGATACGGCCAAGGCCGAGCGCGCGCAGCGTGCCACGGTGCTTGGGCGTGTTACCGATGCCCGACCGGACCTGCTTCACGTCGATGTGGCCCTCGGCCATCACGCCACCTCCGTGGGCATGTGCGCGGCCCGCTGGGCTTCGTTGTAGGCCCGCAGGACACCACTGGGAGTGATCTCCTCGGGGGACAGGCCGCGCCGACGCGCTATCTCGTCGGGGCGCATGAGCGCCCGCAGGCCGGCCATGGTCGCCTGGGCCACGTTGATGCTGTTGGACGACCCCAGCGATTTGGCCACTACGTCGCGCACTCCGGCGAGCTCGAGGATGGGCCGCGCCGCACCTCCGGCTATGACCCCGGTACCGGGAGCGGCCGGCTTCAGCAGGACTCGCCCGGCACCGGCCTCGCCTATGACGGGATGAGTTATGGTCGACCCGGCCAAGGGCACCCGGCAGAGGCTCTTCTTGGCCTCCTCGATCCCCTTTTGAACGGCCAGGCCTGCCTCTTTGGCCTTTCCGTACCCCAGGCCGACGGTGCCGGCGCCATCCCCGATCACCATGAGAGCGGCGAAACTGAAGCGGCGGCCGCCCTTTACGACCTTGGCTACACGGTTGACCTTGATCGTTCGGTCCTGGTATTGCTGCTGCTCGGCCATCTGCCCTAAAACTCCAGTCCGGATTCTCGAGCAGCGTCAGCCAGAGCGGCGACCCTGCCGTGGTACATGAAGCCGCCGCGGTCGAAAGCGACCTTGGTCACCCCGGCCGCTTTGGCTCTTTCTGCAACGAGCTTTCCTACGGCCGTCGCCGCGGCGCGGTTGCCGGTCGGGCCGGCGGCGCGTACAGGGGCCTCGAGCGACGATGCAGCCGCAAGGGTGCGCCCAGAGACATCATCAATGACCTGGGCTACAACGTGCTGGTTGGAGCGGAAGACGGCGAGACGCGGGCGCGCCTCGGTGCCGTGTACCTTTTTGCGCACACGGAAGTGCCGCCGAGTACGAGCGCTCTGCTTGTCCTTTACGTTGCTCATATGGTCCTCACTTCGCCGCCTTGCCGGCCTTGCGCCGGACCACTTCGCCTGCGTAACGCACGCCCTTGCCCTTGTAGGGCTCAGGCGGGCGGAGCTTGCGGATCTTGGCTGCCACTTCGCCCACGGCCTGCTTGTCGTTGCCGCGCACGGTTATGCGGGTGGCCGAGGGCGCCTCGAAGGTTATCCCCAAAGGAGCCTCCACCGTGATGGAATGGCTGTAGCCCAAGGCCAGTTCGAGGGTCGTAGGGCCCTTGGGCGTCACCCGGTAACCGACCCCTACGATTTCCAGGTCCTTGGCAAAGCCATTGGTCACGCCCACGACCATGTTGCTGACGAGCGTGCGCGTAAGCCCGTGCAGGGACCGACTGCGCCGTTCGTCGTCGGGGCGCTCAACCACGAGCTCCTCGCCCTCTTGGCGCACGGTTATTTCCCCGGCCACCTCGTGGCTGAGAGAACCGCGCGGTCCGCTGACGGTGACGGAGCGGCCCTCGAGGGCCACCTTGACACCGGAGGGGACCGGCACTGGGGTCCTACCTATACGAGACACGGGATGCTCCTCGACTCAATCAGAACCATCATCACCAGACGAAACAGAGGATCTCGCCACCGACCCGGCGCTTGCGCGCCTCGCGGTCGGTCATGAGCCCCTGGCTGGTGGACAAAACAGCAACGCCGAGCCCGCCGAACACCCGGGGCAACTTGTCGGCCCCGGTGTAGACGCGCAGGCCGGGCTTGGACACGCGCCGTAGCCCCGAGATGGTGCGAGTGCGGTCGGAGGCGTACTTCATCGTCACTTCGAGGAACCGCCCCGGCCGCTTGTCATCGCTCACGACCTTGAAGTCCGAAATATAGCCCTCCCGCAGGAGGATGGCGGCAAGCGCCTCCTTCAGCTTGGAAGAAGGCATCCGAGTCGTGTCATGGTGGGCCACGTTCGCATTGCGCAACCTGGTCAACATGTCGGCGACGGGGTCAGTCATCGTCATGGCGCAGCCTCCTACCAGCTCGACTTGGTGACGCCTGGGATCTCGCCGGCGTGGACGAGCTCACGCAGGCAGATACGGCAGAGCCCGAACTTGCGCAGCACGGAATGCGGCCTCCCGCATCGCCGGCACCGCGTATAAGCCCTGACCTTGAACTTGGGTTTGCGCTGCGACTTTATTACCAAAGCCTTTTTGGCCATGTCGTCCTTGCTCCTAAGCCTGGCTCAGGACTGGTTCGAGAGGGGAACACATCAAGCGGCACCGTCCTTGCGGAAAGGAAAACCGAAAGCATCCAACAGGGCACGCCCCTCGGCGTCCGTCCGGGCCGTGGTCACGATGGTCACGTCCATGCCTCTGGGGGCATCAATCTTGTCGTACTCGATCTCGGGGAATATCAGCTGCTCGTTGACGCCGAAGGTGTAGTTGCCGCGTCCGTCGAAACCCTTCGGCGACAAGCCCCGGAAGTCACGTATCCGGGGGATGGCCAGGGAGATGAGCCTGTCGAAAAACTCCCACATCCGGTCGCCCCGCAGGGTGACCTTGGCCCCGATAGCGTTGCCCTGGCGCAACTTGAACGCGGCGATCGACTTCTTGGCCTTGGTCACGATGGGCCTCTGCCCGCTTATCACGGTGAGGTCCCTGACGGCTCCCTCGAGGAGCGAGGCCTGGGCCACGGCCTTGCCTACGCCCATGTTAAGCACGATCTTCTCCATGCGGGGCACGAGCATCGTGTTGGCCAGCCCCAGCTCGTTCTGCAGAGAACCACGGATCTCGCTCGCATAACGCGTCCGCAACCGCGGCCTCTCGCTGGGGCGCGCCGGCTTCCCGGGAGCCGCTTTGACAGCTGCGCCCGCCCGAGACGAGGCACCGCGGCCCGAAGGTGCGGCGCCCGGAGGCGTCGGCCGCCGGGTAGCGGTGGCCCTGCTCGCGGAGCCCTTGCTGGTCTTGCCGCCCGCCTTACCGCCGGCCGCCTTGCCACCTTTGCCCGGAGAACCCTTACCGGCCGGCGACATCAGAGACCCTCGCCGCAACGAACACAAACCCGGCTCTTGGAACCTTCGGTGACGCGGTACGCCACACGCGTGGGCGTGTGCTCCTTCGGGCAGACCAAAGCGACGGTGGAAACCGGCACAGCCAGGTCCTTTTCGATGATACCGGCGCGCTTGCGCACCTGGGTCGTGCGCTGGTGGCGCTTTACACGGTGTACGCCCTCGACGATGATGCGTCCTTCCTTGGGCAGGGCCCGGACGACCTCGCCGCGGCGGCCCTTGTCCTTGCCGGACAGCACGACCACGTTGTCACCCTTGCGGATCTTCATTCTCTACAACACCTCCGGAGCGAGCGAGACGATGCGCATGAAGCGCTTGTCCCTCAGCTCTCTGCCCACGGGCCCGAATATGCGCGTGCCCCGAGGCTGCAACTGGTCATTTATGAGAACTGCAGCGTTCTCGTCGAAACGGATGTAGCTGCCGTCCGGGCGCCGCTTTTCCTTCCTTGTCCGCACGACGACGCACTTGACGACGTCGCCCTTCTTCACGTTCGCACCGGGAATGGCGTCCTTGACGGTGGCGACGAAAATATCCCCTATGGACGCGTAGCGCCGACGGGACCCTCCGAGCACCTTGATGCAAAGGACTTCACGGGCGCCGGAGTTGTCGGCGATGCGCAAACGGCTTTCTTGCTGGATCATGTCCGGCCCCCTATCGCGCCCGCTCGAGAACTTGCTCGACGCGCCAACGCTTCAGTTTGGACATGGGACGCGTCTCGGTCAGGCGCACGCGGTCGCCGACCTTGACGTCGTTGGCCTCGTCGTGGGCGTAGAGGCGCTTCGTGCGCTGCACCGTCTTGGCGTAACGGGCGTGCCGCACCCGTTCGACGACAACGACGATCACTGTCTTGTCCATAGCGTTCGAGGCGACAATCCCCTCGCGCACCTTGCGCCGTCCCGAGCGGGGCTCAGTCTCCGGGGCCGCTTGGCCCGGCCGGGCCTGGCCCGTGGGCGATGGCAGCTTGGGCGCGGTCGCAGCCTTCTGCTCGGCCACCGCGGGCGCCTTCACCGTGTCGGCAGGCGCCGACTCGGCCGACGCGTCCTCGACCGGCGCGCCCTCGACCGGCGCGCCCTCGGCCGGGGCCAGTTCTTCGGCTCCGCCGTCAGGGCTGGTATCAGCCATCAGCGTGCCACCTTTCTCTTGTCGGCTCTCTTGTCGGCCTTCTTGCCCGCCCCGGAGGCAGCTACCGCTCGGGGGGCACCCGCTTTGCGCTCTGCCTGCAAGGTGAGAGCACGAGCCACCTCGCGGCGGACCTGGCCCATGCGCGCCGAATTGTCCTGCTTGCCCATGGCCAGCTGAAAACGCAGGTTGAACAGCTCTTCCTTAGCTTCGCCGAGCCGTTGCGACAACTCGTCGTCGTTCAATTGCCGAAGTTCGGAGGGGAGGCTCATTTACACCTCAACTTCTTCTTGACGGGCCCGGGTGACAAAGCGGGCCTTTATGGGCAGCTTCTGGATGGCGCGTTCCATGGCCGAACGGGCTAGCGCCTCGTTCACACCGGCCAGTTCGAACATGACCCGCCCCGGCTTTACCACCGCGACCCAGAACTCGGGGTTGCCCTTGCCCGAACCCATACGAGTCTCGGCCGGCTTGACCGTGACAGGCTTGTCCGGGAACAAACGGATCCACACTTTGCCGCCACGACGCACGTGGCGGGTCATGGCGATACGAGCGGCCTCTATCTGACGGGCGGAAATCCAGCCGCACTCCAGGGCCTGGATCCCATAATCGCCGAAGGTGATCTCGGTCCCACCCTTGGACAGGCCCCCCATACGGCCACGTTGCTGTTTGCGGTGCTTTACCTTGCGAGGCATCAACATGGCGGCTAATCCCTCGGGAAATGGGGGGTCTCGTGGTGGTCGCCGCGGGTACGGCGCTCGATCTCTTCTTCTTCTTGCAGCAGCCTCTCCAGCTCGGGGTCCACCGGGACGATCTCGAGCTCAGCCACCGCGGCCGGCTCCTTGTCGGCCACGACCACGGGGGCGGGAGTGGCACCGGGCTCGCCCATCTCGGGACGTCGGCGCCCCCCACCCGCGGTCACGACGCGGCGAGGACCGCCCAGGCCCGAGGCTTCGCCCACCGCCATGGCCGCCTCGCGGCTGATCTTGTCCTCGGTCGAGACCTTGTAGGGCAGGATGTCGCCCTTGTAAATCCAGACCTTCACGCCGATACGGCCGTAGGTCGTCTTGGCTTCTCGGAACCCGTAGTCGATGTCGGCGCGCAGCGTGTGCAAGGGCACACGCCCCTCGCGGTAGGACTCACGCCGCGACATTTCGGCCCCACCCAGGCGGCCTGAACACTGCACCCGCACGCCCAAGGCGCCCGCTTTTTGCACCGTCTGAACAGTGCGCTTCATGGCGCGCCGGAAACTGACGCGCCCGGCCAACTGGTCGGCGATCCCCTGGGCCATGAGAGCAGCGTCCAGTTCGGGCTGCTTTATTTCCTGGATGTTGAGTTGCACCTTCGGGTTCTTGGTTATCTCGGCCAGCTTCGTGCGCAGACGGTCCGCCTCCGCCCCGCGCCGTCCGATGACTATCCCGGGCCGGGCCGTGTGGACGTCGATACGCAGGCGGTCGCGCGTGCGCTCGATCTCGACCCGGCTGACGGCGGCGCGCTCCAGTTCCTTGTTGAGGTAGTCCCTGATGTGGATGTCCTCGATCAAATAGTTCTGGTAATCGCGGTCCGTGAACCATCTCGACTTCCAGTCGGTGGTATTGCCCAGGCGGAAACCGTACGGGTTGACCTTCTGGCCCATTAGCTGTCCTTCTCTTCGTCGCCGTCGGTCTCGGCTTGTGCCTCGGGAGGCTCTGGGGCTGGCGCAACCTCTGTTTCGGCGACCACAGGTTCTTCGGTCCCGCTCGCGCCCGCCGTCTCGGTGGTCTCAGCCGTCTCGGTGGTCTCAGCCGTCTCAGTCGCGTCGGTCGTCTCAGTCGCGTCGGTGGACTCGAGCTCTTCGGTCGTCCCCAGGGTGCTCGCGGTTTCGGTCGTCTCAGCCGTGCCTTCGCCCTCGGTGGTCTCCGCCTCAGGAGCGGGGAAGGCCTCGGGGTGCCGGCGTTCTCTCCGGCTGGCACCTTCAGTCGTCTCGGCCCGGGCCTGGCGCGTAGCCTCGACCCGGCGTGCGCGCATGGCCAGGTTCTCGGCTCGCCTGCGAGCCTGGAGGCGGGCCAGCCGAGCTTCGGGCAGCCGGCTGACGATCACCGTGATATGGGCGGACCGCTTGCGGATCCGGGCCGCCCGGCCTCGCGCCCGGGGCCGCCAACGCTTGGCGGTCGGGCCCTCGTCTACATAACAGGCGGACACGAACAGCTCTTCGGGGTCGAGGCCGTCGTTATTCGCGGCGTTGGCCACCGCTGACGCCAGCAGCTTGCCCACGATGGACGCGGCATCCCTTTCGACAAACCGGAGCAGGTCGGCGGCTTCGTGGACCGGCTTGCCACGAATAGCGTCAACGACCTCGCGCAACTTGTACGGGCTCACCAGGCAGTGGCGTAGCACCGCTCGTGTACCCTCACGCTCGTTGGTCTTGGGGCCTGGCATCAGCGCTTCGCCTGCCGCTCCTGGCCGGCGTGGTAGCGGAAAGTCCGCGTGGGAGCGAACTCGCCCAGCTTGTGGCCCACCATCGACTCGGTCACGTACACGGGGACATGCTTGCGGCCGTCGTGGACGGCAATGGTGTGGCCCACCATGTCGGGGATGATCGTCGACCGCCGAGACCAGGTCTTGATGACCCTCTTCTCGTTGCGGCTGTTGAGGTCGTCCACCTTTCGCAGCAGGTGGCCGTCCACAAACGGGCCCTTCTTGAGACTGCGCGGCATTCGTTACCTCCTGGCGCCGCGCCCACGGCGGCGGCGGATGATCAAGCGGTCTGAAGGCCGGTGGGAGTGGCGCGTGCGGCCCTCGGGCTGGCCCCAGGGGGAAACGGGGTGCCGTCCGCCCGAAGACTTGCCTTCGCCGCCGCCTAGCGGGTGGTCCACCGGGTTCATGGCTACACCACGGCTCTGGGGCCGGACGCCCTTCCAACGGTTACGGCCCGCCTTACCGATCTTTATGAGCTCAGCCTCGGCGTTGCCAACCTCGCCGATGGTCGCCCGGCAATCGATGGGCACCCGCCGCATCTCAGTCGAGGGGAGCCTCAGTGTGGCGAAGTCTCCTTCTTTGGCCACCAGCTGGATGCTGGACCCGGCACTGCGGCCAAGCTTGCCGCCACCACCCGGCTTCAGCTCGATGTTGTGCAGGACCGACCCCACCGGGATGAAGCGCATAGGCATGGCATTGCCGACCCGGATTTCGGCCCCCTGCCCGCTGCGCAGCACGTCCCCTACCGCCAGGCGGGCAGGCGCCAAAATATAGCGCTTCTCGCCATCGTGGTAGTGCAGCAGGGCGATGCGGGCGTTACGGTTGGGGTCGTACTCGATCGAGGCGACCGTCGCCGGGACGCCGTCCTTGGTGCGCTTAAAGTCGACGATGCGGTACTGGCGTTTGTGGCCGCTGCCCCGGTGACGGGCCGTTTTACGCCCGTAGGAGTTGCGCCCGCCGGTCCCCGGCTTGGGGACTGTCAACGACCGTTCGGGACGGTCCGTCGTGAGCTCGGTGAAGGCCGAAACGGTCTGGAACCGTCTACCGGCGCTGGTCGGTTTGCGGGAACGAAGCATCAGTACCCTCAGCTCGTCTCGAACAATGCGATCGACTGCCCGGCCGCCAGCGTCACTATCGCCCGCTTGGTGTCCGGCCGCTTCCCGAATGTCGCTTGCTTGCGGTTGCGCTTGCGCTTGCCGGGCCGGTTGAGGGTGTTGACGTTGATGACCTTGACATTGAAGACCCGCTCTACGGCGCGGCGGATCTCAATCTTGTTGGTTTCGGGGGCTACCACGAAGATATAGACGCCCTTCTCGCTCAGCGAGTAGGACTTCTCGGACACCACGGGTCGCAAGAGCACGTCACGGGGATCGTCCATCAGGCTTCTTCCTCCGTACCCGGCGCGAGCGCCGTCTCTTGTGCCGTACCGGCCCCAGCGGCCTCGTCGTCGGTGGCATCGTCGTCGGTGGCCTCCGCCGTGGCTACCTGGGCCTCGGGCTCAACGGGACGGCCGGCCGGCGCCTGTTTCAGGGTGAGCGCTACCGCCTCGGCCCAAGAACTGTCCCCGGGGAGGGTCTGGCGGGTGAAGATCAGCGAGTCGCTGCAGAGGACGTCGTAGGCGGCCAGCTCGCCGGAGAGGACGATGTCGACCTCGGAGAGGTTGCGGAAGGACTTAAAGGCCCGCTCGTCGCCTCGGGACAGGACGACCATCGCCTTACCCGTGATACCAAGGGCCTCCAGGGCGGCCCGGGCCGCCTTGGTGCTCGGCAGGTCGAAGTCCCAGCCTTCGACCACGAAGACCTGGCCGGCGCCGGCACGGTCGGACAGGGCTCCCCGTAGGGCCTGCTGGACCATCTTGCGCGGTGTCCGTTGCCGGTAGCTGCGCGGTTTGGGGCCCAGAGCCACGCCGCCACCGGCAAAGTGCGGTGCGCGGGTGCTCCCCTGGCGGGCACGGCCAGTGCCCTTCTGCTTGTAGGGCTTGGCGCCGCCCCCGGAAACCTCGGCCCTGGTCTTGGTGCTCTGGGTCCCGGACCGGGCTGCGGCCAGCTGGGCGGTGACGACCTGGTGCATGAGCGGGATGTTGGGCTGCACTCCGAAGACCTCGGGGTCGAGGGTGACCGTGGCCGTCACGGTGCCGTCCTGAGACCGGACGTCGAGGGAAGTCGGGACCGACGGGGTCGGGGCCGACTTAGGGCCCGGGGTCATTTGGCCCCCTTCACTGCGTCCCGGATGAGAACGAGGCCACCGCGAGGCCCGGGGACGGCGCCCTTCAGGAGCAGGAGGCTGCGCTCGGCGTCGGCCGAGACGACCTCGAGGTTGAGGGTCGTCACCCGGTCGTTGCCAAGCCGCCCCGCCATCCGAGTGCCCTTGAAAACCCGAGCGGGGGTGGCACACGCGCCTACCGAGCCCGGTGCCCGGTGGTGCTTGTGGTTGCCGTGGCTGGCGCCTTGGCCCTTGAAGTTGTGCCGTTCCATGGCACCGGCGAAGCCGCGTCCCTTGCTCGTCGCCGTGACGTCGACCTTGTCGCCGGCGTTATAAATGTCAACGCCGAGCTCCTGGCCGACCTCGTAGGACGAAGCGTCCTCGACCCGCAGCTCGACCAGCGCCCGGCCGGGGTCGACCTTGGACTTGGCGTAGTGCCCGCCGAGGGGCTTGTTGACGGTACTCGGCCGGCGCGCGCCATAGGTCACCTGTAGGGCGGCGTAGCCGTCGGCGCCAGGTGTTTTCACCTGGACGACGCGGACGGGCGACACCCGTACGACAGTGACCGCGACGGAGCGCTGGCTCTCGTCCCAGATCTGGGTCATGCCGACTTTCTCGCCGACAATCGCTCTTTTGGGGGCCTTCGCGGGCATCCTGGGTCCTCTTATACGCGGGACGCTCCGCTCGGGGGTTCCCGGGCGGAGCTCGTTTCACGTTGTGCCACGGCGTCCCCGCTGTCAGCGACAGACGGGCGACCATGGACGTCGGTTAGACGGCCTCGCCAGTATAGCCAGCGGCGCACCCTGTGCAAACCGCGGCTGCCCTTTCCGCTTACGGGGCCGCCCCGTCCCTCCCGTAGACGTAGCGGTCCCACCAGGGGCCCAGGTCCTGCCCGCACCACTCGCCGAGGTGCCTGGCCAGGTCTTCCGTGCTCCCCGCGCCGCCCCCATGGGCCCCGTACCAGGCGGCCAGGGACGATCTGAGCTGAGCCGCCCCCCCGGCCATGTGGGCCACGCCCGAGAGCAGCCGGCTACCGGCCGTGTACGCCTCCCGCGGCGTACGGCGGCTCCAGGGATGGGCCGGGCACAGCACGCTGGGCTCCTCGTCCAGACCGAGCGGCTCCGCCTGGAAGCGCCCCGCCGGCGCCCGGCGCGAAGCGGTGGCCCAGCTGGCCATGGCCTCGTCGATCCAACCGTCGGAGGCGCAGGCGGGCTTGACGCCCCGCCCGAACCAAGTGTGGAAGACCTCGTGCTCGAGCGCCGGTGCGCTCGTGGTCGTGGCCGCGTCGTACTCCATGCCCCTCGGCTCGCCCCACAGGACGGCCAGGTAGTCGTCGGCCGGGAAGCGGCCGTAGCGGGCGGAGAAATAGGCCAGCCACGCCGCCGTGTCCGCCACAGCCGCGTCCAAGTCGGTACCCGGACCGGCCAGGGCCGCCACTGTCAGGCCCAGGTGCTCCCCCCCGGCGACCGCCTCGGTGCGGCGCACTTCCACCTCGTCGGCGGGCACCAGGACGAGCAAAGGTGAAAGGGACGTGTAATGGCTCGGGTAACGCACGGTCCAGCGGGCACCGTCCCTGTGCTCCTCGAGCGCGCCATTGGCCAGGAGCACGTGGGGACGGTCCGTGCCCGTCACCTCGATGTCGAGCTCGATGCTCAGCGTGTCGTGGCACAGGTTCGCCGGGAACCACATCTCCAGGTACCGGCCAGGCTCCAGGTCGGACATGAGCAGGTCCCAGGAAACCCCCCCGGGCGACCAGCCCACACCGGGCGCTCCCGTCGCGTCGGGCGCCTCCAGGTGGTACCCGAGCTCAAGCAGATGAGGGGGACCATCGGAACAGCTGACGTCCACGACCCGCATCCGGGCCTCTTCGCCCGCCCCCATATCGCAGTAGCCCAGGGCGTCGGGCGGGACGGCTGACCCGTCCAACACCGCCGTGCCAATCGTCTGGCGCAGGTCGAAGACAGGGTGCCCGGACGGGCCGTCGAGGCGGAACTCGAGGCGGGCCGACACGTCGGCCACCCGGGACGCGACGTCGAAACGTACCGATGCCCTAAGCCGCTCGATGTCGATAGGTACCGCGAGGCGCCCGCTCAGAGCGACTGGTAGTGGCGCTGATGGCAAGAGGCCTCCCGGTCCGGGGCGGAGGTGACAGGTACGCTCGCTAATAGAGACGTCAAGCGGTACCGGAGCCGCACAATACCGGAACGGCGCGTAGCTCCGGGCCCGCGATCTCCACCAATCGGGACGAGGCAATGGACCAAGAGGACAACCCCGAGGGACGCCAGACGAGGCGGCGCTGGGCCGTCGCCGCCGTTACCCTGGCCGTCAACCTGGGCAGTTTCTTGTTCCTGGTCCTGGTGGCCCGTTCGGCGGCTCCAGCGGTTTTCGGGGCGCTGGGGGCCCTGGCCGCCCTGACTCTTGTGTTCGAGGTGCCAGCCAACGCGCTGCAGGTGGCCGTGGGGCGGACCGTGAGCGCCACCAACCCCAACGGGCGCGTGCCTCAGGTGGTGGCGGGGCCGCTCTTGATCGAAGCCAGCGCCTTCGGGGCCGGCGCCTGCGCCGTGCTGCTGGCGCTATCTCCTCTGGTGGAGAGCTTCCTGCACCTTCCCTCGATCACGAGCGCCCTCCTGCTGGGCGCCTACGCCCTGCCCGTCGGCCTTAGCGTGGTGCCCAAGGGAGTGCTGGCCGGCCAAGGCCGCTGGCCCGTGCTTTCTACCGGCCTCCTGGCCGGGATGGCGGTACGCCTGATAGTCGGCGTGGTCCTGGTGCGTCACGGGGGTGGGCTGGAAGGCGCCTTCGTAGCCATGGTATGGGGCGAGCTCGTGACGACTGTCATCGTGCTCGTCGGCTTCAGGCGGCTGGTCTCCCAGCCCGGGGGCTCCGGCCCGGCCGAACTTCCCGTCCCCCCGGCCGACGTTGTGGTGCCCCAGGCCAGCGCCCCCACGCGCCTCGCGTGGAGCCAGGCCAAGGTGGCCGCCGTCGCCTTCACCGGCTATTGGGCGCTTACGGCGGTAGACGTCGTACTGGCCCGCCACTGGCTCGGGCCCAACGCCTCGGGGTGGTACGCGGCGGCGGCCACAGTGGCCCAGATAGCCCTGCTGGCCCCGGGCGCGGTCGCGGCCGTCACGTTCCCTCGACTGCTCGGGGCGGACGTGCCCCGTCTGGTGGGACCGGACAGCAAACCCAACCAGCGCCTGATGTTCGCCGTGGGCTCGGCGGTGGTAGCCGTGACCGGCTTCGCGGCTGCCCTCGTCGTCACCCTGCTGGCGGCCCAGACGGTGAGGGCACTGTTCGGGCACCGGTACGCGCCAGCGGCGAGCGTGGTCGGCCTCCTGTCCTTCAGCGGCGCCCTCCTCGGCCTGGTCACTGTGCTGTTGCACTACCACCTGAGCCGGGGGGGGCGGTTCACCGCCAGCCTGTGCTGGCCGGGGATCCTGGTGAGCATCGTGGGCGCCACGGTCTGGCACCGTTCCATGACCGAGATCGCCCTGGTGATGGTGGTCACCAGTTCGGTGGTCTGTGCCGGCATGCTGGCCGTCGCCCTGGGCCACGCCGAAGGTGGGCGCGCCGATCTTGTCGAGCGAGCCAACCTGGCGCTGCTCGATGCCTCGATGGACCTCTCCGTCGTGGTCCCGTACTACAACCCGGGCCGCTTGCTCGTCCCCACCATCGAACGCCTGCTTTCCGTTCTCGACGCCTCGGGGGCGTCCTACGAGGTCGTGGCGGTATCGGATGGCTCCACGGACGGCAGCGACCATGACCTCGACGAACTTGCGGCCGGCCACCCCCAGCTCACCAACCTGGTCTTCGCCCAAAACCAGGGCAAGGGCGCAGCCTTGCGCATCGGGCTGGCCCGGGGACGGGGACGGTACCTGGGCTTCATCGATGCCGACGGGGACCTGGACCCGATCCTGCTCGACTCGTTCCAGACCATGGTCCGCCTGTACAGCCCGGACATAATCCTCGGCAGCAAGCGCCACCCGCTCTCTGAGGTCGAGTACCCATTTCTGAGGCGCGTCTATTCGTGGGGCTACCAGCAGGTGGTTCGCGTGGGGTTCCGACTGAACATCCGCGACACCCAGACCGGGATCAAGCTCATACGCCGGGACGTGCTCGCCGCCGTTCTGCCCCGCATGGTCGAGAAGCGCTTCGCCTTCGACCTCGAGCTTTTCGTGATCGCCCGTCGCCTCGGCTACAAGCGGTTCCTCGAGGCCCCGATCCGCCTACGCCACCAGTTCACCAGCACGGTCTCGTGGCGGTCGGTCTATCGTTCGCTCCTCGACACCCTGGCCATCTGGTACCGGCTCCGCGTGCTGCATTTCTATGACGGCGACCAGGGCCCGGCGACCCCTGGAGGCGAAGGGCTGCGCATCGACCCGGTGGTACTCCGGGGCAGTGCCGGGCCGTCAGCGGCTGCCCAGCCCCCCGGGGCCCGCTGAGCGCCCGGAGGTCAGGCGCCGATGTCCTCCCCGAGGTACGCCATGCGTACGCGATCGTCGCGCAACAGAACGTCCGCTGATGCCTGCAGCACGATCCTCCCGGTCTCGAGCACGTAGCCCCGGTCGGCCAGCTGGAGGGCCTTGGCCGCGTTCTGCTCGACCAGAAGAAGGGTGACGCCCTGGTCACGGATGTCCCTCAGAATTTCAAAGATGGTCTGGACGAACAGTGGGGCCAGCCCCATCGAGGGCTCGTCCAACAACAGGAGCCTGGGCTCGGCCATGAGCGCGCGACCTATGGCCAGCATCTGCTGCTCCCCGCCGGAGAGGTTCCCTCCCTGCTGCTTGCGGCGGTCCTTCAGGACCGGGAAGAGACCGAAGACCCGGTCGATCTTGGCGGCCTGGCCGTGGGGCTTGTTGTAAGAGCCGATCTCAAGGTTCTCGAGCACGGTCATCTGCGCAAAGATCCGGCGTCCCTCGGGGACATGGCTGATGCCGAGCTGGACGGTCTTGTGGGCGGCGAAGTGGGAGATGTCGATGCCGTCGAAACGGACACTACCCAGCGATGCGTGGTGCAGGCCCGAGATCATCCGCAGCGTGGTCGTCTTACCGGCCCCGTTGGCACCTAGGAGGGTTACGATCTCTCCCTGTTCGACGGTGACCGTGAAATCGTGCAGGGCGGGGACGGCACCATAGCGGACCTCCACCCCCGTAACCTCGAGCAGGGCCATCAGAGCCCGTCCCCGCCCGCATCACTGCTCGTCCCCACGACCGGGCCATTGCCGACCGGGCCATTGCCCGCTCCGCCGTCGTCGACTGGGTCGTCGGTCTCGGCGGAGCCGAGGTAGGCATTTATTACGACCGGGTCCCGTTGGATCTCGGCCGGCGAGCCCTCGGCGATCACCTGGCCGAAGTTCAGGACGACGATCCGCTGCGCCACCGACATCACCAGCTTCATGTCGTGCTCGATCAACAGCACCGTGACACCAAGCTCGGTGTTGACTTTACGGATGAGCTCGGCTAGCTCGATCTTTTCGGCCGGGTTGGTCCCCGCCGCGGGTTCGTCCAGCAGAAGCACTTCGGGGCCCGTGCCGAGCGCCCGGGCGATCTCGAGACGCCGCCGCTCGCCGTAAGGCAACGAGCTCGAAAGCTCGTTCGCCCGGCGGGTCAGGCCGACGAACCGCAAGAGCTCCAACGTCTTGAGGTCGCTCTCGTGTTCCTCGCGCCGGGTCCGGCGCAACCGGAGCATGGCACCGACAGGCCCGGTGTGCTGCTTGGACTCCGCCCCGATCTTCACGTTCTCGAAGGTGGTCAGAGCATTGAACATCCGGGACGTCTGGAAGGTGCGGGCCACCCCGGCCCGGTTGACCCTGAAGGGCTTGCGACCGATGACGCTCAAGGGCCGACCGTACTTCGGGGTGAAGATGATCGAACCCTCTTGGGGAGTGTAGACACCGGTCAGACAGTTGAACAACGACGTCTTTCCGGCGCCATTGGGACCGATGACCGACAGGATCTCACCCCGGTGAAGCACGAGCGACACGTCGCTGAGGCTGACTACCCCTCCGAAGCGCAGGGTCACGTGCTCGACCGAGAACAGGACACCGGTCGGACCGGGACCGGTTGCGCCGGGCGCAGGGACTGCGGGTGCCGGAACTGTCATTCTGTCTCCGGGCCTATGTAACCAGGCTCGTCCAGGGACAACTTCCCGTACGACGAGGGGAGCTTCTCCCCCATTGACGTGATCCTTACAGGACCGCCGGGAAGGTCTGGGGCGGAGATACCCTCCTCGGTCAACAGGAGCTCGCGCCGGCGACGGCGTGAGGGGACCACGCCCTGAGGCCGGAAGATCATGAGCACGATAAGCAGCGCCCCAAGATAGATGAACTCGTCCTGGAACTGGTAGTCCTGGAACGAATGGATCTGCAGGTACTGGGGTAGCCACTGGATAAAGGCGGCCCCGATAACCGCGCCCGCGATCGACCCCATGCCTCCGAAGATCACAAACACGAGGATGAGTATCGAAGTTTGGACGATGAAATCGTTAGGCACCAGGCTCTGGACCTGGCTGGCGAAAAAGACCCCGGCAAAGCCGGCTGTCGAGGCTCCGATGGCAAAGGCCATGACCTTGTACTTCAAGGTGTTGATGCCGAGGGAATCGGCCGCGACTTCGTCCTCCCGGATGGCTGTCCACGACCGTCCGACTCGGGAGTGTTCGAGAAAACTGAAGGCGACAGTGAATATGACTGCCACTATTAATATCAAGTAATAATAGGGAAGGACTGTCCCCGTCCAGCGGTACTTGACCGAAAAGAGATGGACGGAAAACTGGGGTATAAAACCTGGCGTGCCCGCCGGTCCACCGGTCACGCCGTTGAGGTTGTTGGCGACGATCTCGATTATTTCCCCGAAGCCCAGGGTCACGATGGCGAGGTAGTCCCCCCGCAGCCGGAGCGTGGGGGTGCCGAGCAGGACACCGGTGAGCATGGCGGCCAAAATGGAAAACGGTATGACCCAGAACGGGTTGAGGACGAACGGCGCCTTGATCGGGAGGGCGTCCGTGAAGAAGGCCGTGGTGTAGGCCCCGATGGCCCAGAAGGCTACGTACCCGAGGTCCAAAAGCCCGGCGAAGCCGACGACCACGTTGAGGCCCATAGCGAGAAGGACATAGATCGCCACCTGGGTGGTGAGGATCGACTGGATACCAGCGTTGAGGTGCAGCGGCCATTGGACCGCCACCAGGAGGGCGGCGATCGTGAGCGCGGTCTTGCCATACGCGAACCGGGCCTCTTTCGTGATCCCGGTGAACTCGTATTGGCCATGCTCGGGACGTGAACCGCGGGTAGCGCCGACAAGGTCCAAGCCCACCCAGACGAGCGCGCCCACGATGACAAGGGCACCGAGGACCATAAGGACGGCACCGGCCGGACGGTTGTGAGGCATGATCCCGATGGAAGCCAGCCAGTGGGCCAAAGAGCGGGGTGTCGACACCCGCCATTCGGACCAGGTCGTCCACATCAGCCACCCGTAGACCGCTAGGACAACGCCGCCCACCGTGCCCGCCCGGCGCACAGACCGGGCCGGTACCAACTTGCGGAGCTCGGCCAGGCCGAAGAGCACCGCTTCAAGCACGCACAGGACAAGAGCGGCCCACAACACGGCCCGGCCCAAAGGCCTGTCGTGGGGCACAGCCCCGATGGAGTTGAGGTACCTGGAGACCGAGTTGTGCATCCACGCCAACGCCCCGTACACGGCGACGACGGCGTACGCCGCCAACCTGGCGACGCGCAACGACCATCGCCCGAAGAGATAGACGAGCAGCTCCATGACGGCGAACCCAAAACCGATCTCGATACAGACGCCGCCCTTCCAGGTGTCGTCGGGCGAAAGCCACGACACCCAAATCAAGCCGATCGCCACGACCGCCATGTCGAGGCCCAGGCGCACCCGTCGCGACGCCGTCACCTTGGCGACCGAAGCCCGCAGGCGGTTGGACTGTGACCTCAACCCCGCCCCGAACGAGTACCAGACCGAGACGACCGAGAAGAGCACGGCGGCGAACCCCACGAACCAGAACAGTCTCGGGAACTGCAGGGAGCCGGTGAAGCCCGACGTCGGAGCCGAGTTGCTCCCCGCCGGGCCGGTCATGACAGCCACGACCAGGACGGCGCCCACGCATATGGCGAGACGACGGGCCCAGGCACTGCGGGCCAGGTCGGCCAGCGAGGCCCGGCGTGCCGGTCCCCCTGGCGGGCTCTTCACCGGCCCCCGGGAACCCGGCGCGCCCGGGCTGGCGGGAGCACCGGGCCCGGCGGCGGTGGCAGTCATGCCTCTCGCCCGAGGCGCTCGCCAAGGATGCCCGTGGGCCGGAAAAGCAAGAGCGTCACCAGCACGCCAAAGGCTACGACGTCCTGCCACTCCGCCGACATCCAGCGCAGCGGGATGCTCTCGAACAGCCCGAGCAGGAGACCGCCGATCATCGCGCCCCGGATATTCCCGATGCCGCCGAGGACGGCGGCGGTGAACGCCTTCAGCCCGGGGACAAAGCCCATCGTGTAGATGACGCCGAACTGGAGCCCGAAAAGGAACCCGGCGGCGCCGCCCATCAGCCCTCCGAGCACGAAGGTGAGCGAGATCGTCCGGTCGATGTGCACACCCATCAGGCTCGCCGTTTCCGCGTCCTGGGCGACGGCCCGGATGCCCTTGCCCAGCTTGGTCTTGTTCACCACCAGGTCGAGCACGACCAAAAGGACGAGGGAGACGACCATCGTCAGGATCCAGACAGACTGGACACCAACGCCGCACACCTTGAAGGCATCCCCGGTGACCACGGTGGGTGCCGGGATGAAGGCGGTGTAGCGCCCGAACTCCTTGCCCGCCAGGTTGAAAATGAAGTACGAGGCCCCGATGGCGCTTATCAGGTACGTCAACCTGGGCGCGTTGCGCTTTCGCAGTGGCCGGTAGGCGACCCTTTCGAGGACAAATGCGATCGCCCCGCCGGCAAGAGCACCGGCGACGATCCCGACGAGCATGAACCCGATCGCCCAGAACCCGCTAGGAGTGGACGTGCCCAGCACCGCTCGCATGGCGAACAGCCCGCCGAAGCCCCCGGACATGACCACTTCGGAATGGGCGAAGTTGATCAGCCTGAGGACGCCGTAGACCAGGGTGTACCCGAGCGCTATGAGCGCGTAAAGGAACCCATTGGCGAGCCCGCCAAGGATAAGCGAGACCCAGATGTTGTTGTTGGCGAGGAACCCGGGGCAGCTCATGCGTCAGAGGAGTCTCATCGACCTTGACCAGCAAATCTAGTCAGTTAGGACCTGAGGGACAAATGGAATGAGCCGGGCACCCCGCAATGGCGGAGCACCCGGCTCATTCACAACTGGCTACTGGCGTTACGCTAGGCCGAGTTGGACTAAATTGCCGTTCACAACTTGGTTTATGTAGATGTCGGCACCGGCGATGTCGCCATTGGCCTGGAAGGAAACAACCTTCGTGAGCCCGTGGTAGACGATCTTGTGAAGGCCATTGACAACGTTTATACGAGTGATGGCACCCGTGCCGCCCTTGGTCTTCGACAGGATTTGCAGTTCGGCGATGATCGCGTTGGCCGCGTCGAACGCCTCACCGGAATAGATCCCCACGGGGAACTTGGCCAGCTTCTTGAAGCCTGAGGCGAACGCCGTGTCGGCCTTTGTGGTGCCGAGGACCGCGCACGGGCAGCTGGCGTATATGCCGTTGGCGGCGCTGGGCGGATTGGTGCCGGATATCAGCGCGGTGCTATCGCTGCCGTCCCCGCTAATGATCTTGCCCGTGTAGCCCGCCTTGGACAGCGCGCCGGCGAGCAGGCCGAGGTCGCAGTAATAGCCGCCGTAGAACAGCAGCTGGGGCTTGGCGCTCACCACGGTAGCGGCGTCGTCCGGGTACTGCGTGGGGCTGGCCGTGCCGTCACTGCACTGGCTGGTGCCGGGGAACGTGCCCGTCGTCACCTTCGCCCCGTCCTTGGTCGCCTGGGCGGCAAAGGCGGCAGCGAGACCTTCGCCGTAGGTGCTGGCGTCATTGGAGACGTACAGGTTGGTCAGGTGGAGCTTTTGGACGACGTAGTTGGCGTCAGCCGGCCCTTGGACGCTGTCGTCCGCCACGTCCCGGAAGAAGTTGCGCCATCCGGACGTCGCCAGAGCCGTGTTCGTGGCTGACGGGCTGACCGTCGCCAGGTTGTGGGCGCTGAAGGTGGGCTCGGCCGCCTTGGTGGCACCCGAGAAGGCTGGGCCCACCACGCCGATGACCGACGGGTTGGCGGTGAGTTCCTCGGCGTCGGTCGGCGAAAGTGTCGGCGAGCCCTGGTCGTCCTTGGCTACGTACTTGAGCGTGAACGGAAGAGGGCCGAACTGAGACTTCCCTGAGTTGGCTTGGTTGATGGCGTACTGGACGGCGTACGCCATGTTGAGGCCGAGCTGCGCGTTGCCGCCCGATAGCGGGCCTTCGTAGGCAAGGTCGAACGTCGGCTTTGTGTTGCTCGGCTGCTTGGCAACTGCGAATGCCGCTCCGCTGAAACCGGAGAGCACGACTGCCCCCGCCACGAGCGGCACGCCGGCCTTCATGAGCAATTTCCTCATGAACTTTCCTCCTATTGGGTTTACACTCGGGGCAGGCGTTTGCCCCCAGTTCATCGGTGCAGTAACCTTATACACTCAGTCGTCTAATAGCCAGCCGGCCTAGGGTCTGCGACTACGAGCCAGCCGGTTATTTGGCGCGATGTAACAGCTGCAAGTCGCTCATTGCCGCGCGGCTGGTATTCGCTTCTGCAGGGATCTCAATGTCTTCGCGCCGCTTTCTGCGTTGTCGTTGACCGTTCTCGTGGCCGTCCGGGCCGTGGGCGCCCTCCAGGTGGCAAGGTCTCAGCCCCGGTGGGCACTACCATCCTGGCGGTGGGACAAGACGTCGCCGTGGGCACTGGCGCCGCGCTACCGGCCGTCATCCATACCGAGCAGTTGACCAAGGTCTACAGCGGGGCTGACTTCGCCGCCGTAGACCGGCTCGACCTCGACGTACGGGCTGGGGAGATCTTCGGGCTCCTAGGCCCCAACGGCGCCGGGAAGACCACGACGGCCGGGATGCTCACGACTCGGGTCGTGCCAACGTCCGGCCGAGCCTTCGTGGGCGGGGTCGACGTGGCGGCCCATCCGGCCCTAGCCAAGCAGCTGAGCGGCATCGTGTCGCAGCAGAACACCCTGGACCGCCAGCTCACGGTGTGGGAAAACCTTTACTTCCACGGCCGCCTGTTCGGCATCGGGGCCAAGGAGTCACGCCGTACCGCAGACCAGCTGCTGGCGCAGTTCCAACTCTCACGCTGGGCGAAGGCGTCTGTATATGCGCTGTCCGGTGGGATGGCCCAGCGCCTCATGGTGGCCAGGGCCATCTTCCACCGTCCATCCGTACTGTTCTTGGACGAACCGACGGCCGGCCTGGACCCCCAGAGCCGCCTGGCCCTGTGGGACCTGCTCGGCGAGCTCAATCAGGACGGCCAGACCATCCTGCTCACGACGCACTACATGGAGGAGGCGGACAAGCTCTGCCAACGGGTCGCCATCATGGACCACGGGAAGATCCTGGCTCTTGACACCCCCGCCGCCCTAAAGCAAGGCGTCGGGGCGGACACGGTCGTCACCATCAAGACGACGGGCGACCCGGGGGACCTCGGCGCGCTCCTGGCGGCAGAGGTCAGGGACGTGACGCGCACCCGCATGAGCGAGGGGCACCTGCAGCTGCACGTGAAGGGCAGGAGCGGGCTGGTGTCGACGATCGTCGGCACCGCTGAACGGGGCGGGTTCGACATCCTCGACATCTCGATCGCCGAGCCCAGCCTGGAGACAGTGTTCATCAACCTCACCGGCAAGGAGCTGCGCGACTGATGCCAGGGACGATGCCGGCGCCGACGGTCGCGCCCGAGCACCAGCACATCGGGGACCGGCCGTTGAGGCCGGTATATGCCGCCAGCGTGACCGCCCTAGGGGCGCTGCTGCTGCGCGACCTCGTCGTGCTGGGCAAGCACCTGTGGGAGTTCGTGCTGAGGACGCTCGTCCAGCCCTTCCTCCTGTGTTTCGTGTTCCTCTTCGTGTTCCCCAAGATCGGCCAGGGCATCGGCGGCCAGGGCCCGAAGGCAGAATCAGCCTTCGCCACGATCCTCGTGCCCGGAGTGGTCGGGATCTCGGTCATGTTCCAAGGGGTGCAGTCGATCGCGCTGGCCATGGCCCAGGAGTTCGGGTTCACCCGCGAGATCGAGGACCGGGTCCAGGCGCCGTGCCCGATCTGGCTCGTTGCCGCGGCCAAGGTCCTGTCCGGGGCGGCGCAGGGAGTGCTGTCGGCGGCGATCGTGCTGCCGATCGCCTCGGTGGTCCACGCCTCGGGCGTGCGGGCGACAGTGTCGCTGCACTGGGCCATCATCCTCACCCTGGTACCGATAGCCACCGTGGCCATGGCCGGCCTCGGGCTCGTGCTCGGCACGAGTTTCGAGCCCCGCAACATCGGGCTCATGTTCGGTTTCATAATCCTGCCCATAACGTTCCTCGGCGGCACCTACTACGGCTGGACGCGCCTCGCACCTGTCAAGGTCGGAGGTTTCCATTGGCTCCAGACCCTGGTCCTGGTCAACCCCCTCATCTACGTCAACGAGGGTATGAGGGCAGCCTTCACCGCCGCGCCCCACATGCACCTGTACGTCGTCTACCCCGTCTTGATCGGCTTCGCCGTCGTGTTCCTCGGCCTGGGGCTGCGCAACTTCCGCCGACGCGTGCTTTCCTAAACGAGCACGTTGCGGCTCGCGCTCAAGAAGGGCTGAGGCCGGGCCCGGCGAGGAAGGCGTTGTGCCTGTTGCTGGCCGCGATGGCCGCCCACACCATCGATGCCGGCCAGACGAAGATCAAAACGTAGCCCAGGGTGGGTACGACGCCGACAGCAGCCAGCACCACCAGAGCTACCGCGCCCGTGGCGCTGGCATAGAACAAGCCCAGCGGGCCAAAAAAGAAGGTCAGGACGAGTGCCACGAAAACCGACTTGTCTTTCATCGCGTTCTCCTCTGCGAGAGAGCCACTTCGCCGAGCGTGGCACCTTCCCTCCGGCCCCCAGTAGGGCCGTAGGGCCCAACGTGGGCTCACCGACGGCTCTTCGGGAGGTGTACCTCTCCTAGAGGTGGAGCGGCCGGCTAGGGCTCAGTACCAGCTCGGGGTGTTGGGCCCAGTCCATGCCGGGGACGTCGATGTACAACTCGATCTCGTTGCCGTCCGGGTCCAGTACGTAGAGGCTGTGGGTCACGGTATGGTCGCTGGTCCCGACGATCGTCACGCCTGCATGCTGGACCTTCGCCAACGCCTCCCGCAGCTCGTCGTCGGTGGTGCCCACCTTGAGGCCGAAGTGGTAAAGGCCCACGCGCCGGCCCCGTGGGAGGGCGGCGGCGTCCTCTCCGACTTCGATCAAGAGCAGCTCATGGTGGGTGCGGTTAGACGGCGCCGAAAACGCCGCGGCCCGGAACGGCACGCCGGCGAGGTCGGGGCCGATCATCCGCCACCCAAGGACATCCCGGTAGAACGCAACGGAACGGTCCAGGTTGCGCACGTACAGGACCAGGTGCCCGAGTTCCTTTACTTCCATCGTCGGCCTCCTGCTCGCTCTTCGTCCATCAGTGCGAACGCCGCGCTGTTCCCGGCTGTTCCCGTGGCATACTGTTGCACCTTGGCTGGGGGGGTGCGCCCGGGATGACGGTGACGGAGCTCCTCGACGGCGTGTGGCTCCATACGAGCAAGCGGGCGACGACCACGACGACCGTGCTCGCGCTGGGCGAGCACGAGTGCATGGTCGTCGATCCCGCTATGGAGCCGTCGGATCTAGTCGATGTCTCCGCGCTCGTCCGAGAGGTTGGTCGGACGGTGACGCTCGGATGGTCGACGCACCCACATTGGGACCATGTCCTTTGGTCGTCCGAGCTCGGAGCCGAGGTCGTCAGGTTCGCGACGCGTCGGAACGCCGAGTTGTGTGCCGCGGAGCAGGCGGAGCTCGAGGCCTATCTCGAAAGCGAGTGCCCCGGGCATGAGACCGGGCTCTGCGGGCGCCTGACGCCGCTCGAAGATGGCGAGGGGCGATGGCCCACCTCGTGCCGGGTGATCGCCCACGACGCGCATGCCCCCGGCCACGGTGCGCTCTGGGTGCAGGACAAGGGGCTGCTAATCGCCGGGGACATGGTGTCGGACATCGAAATCCCGACGCTCGATCTCGAGTCCCCGGGCCCGGTTAGCGACTACGAAGAGGCGCTCAACCGCTACGAGGAGATCGCCAGCGACGTCGTCAGGTTCGTTCCCGGGCACGGCGCGCCGGGCGACGGGACCGAGTTGCGACGCAGACTTGCCCTCGACAGACGGTACCTCGCAGGTCTCGTCTCCGGGCGGCCTATCCCTGACGATGGGCGTTGCACCGAACCCTGGCTGCAGGCTCAGCACCAACTGCAGGCCGCTTGGTGCGCCGAGCACTAGCACCATCAACGCCTACTCTGCGTGCCAGCCCTTTTCGTCGACGCCGCCCGGGATATCTGCAGCCCTGTCGTAGGGCTTTCTCGTGAAGACAAACGAGGCGATGTCCAAATGGGTGAGCGACCCGTCGCTCCGTCGGCAAGGTGTGAGGCGTTCTCCGTCGAAATAACCGGACTCGCCCACATAGCTGCCGTCGTCTCTGGGCCGGAACGTGCAGTCCCGACCGTCGGGGACACCCCCCAGTTCGAGTCGGCCGTCCTGACGAAGGTTTAGGCGGTACTCCACTGGCCCCCAATACCACGTCCCCACAATCTGCAGGGCCCGCTCGTTGGCACCCGCGGGGCTCGGCTGGAACGGTGACTTCTCCCGAGGCTGTTGCGAGGCCACCAAGGAGAGCATCTCGGCGAAGAAGCCGGGCCGGAACCCTCTGTACGTCGAGTTGGCCAGGGCCACCACGACGTCCTTGGTCGCCTCATCCACGAGCACCATCGCCCAGTAGCCGGGCATGGCACCTGAATGGCCGTACCGGCGGGCCCCGCCTTGGTTCCACACCTGCAGCCCAAGCCCGTAGGCGCCGCTCCAGGGCTGGCCCGGCATGTCCATCAGTGCGATGGGCTCGGCCATCTCAGCTACAGATCGTGGGCTCAGCACCTCCGGACGCCCTCCCGCGAGCACGTCAGACCAGCGGGCAAGGTCCTCGATCGTCGACCACAGCTGGCCTGCCGGTGCCATGGCCAGAGCATCGTGCTCGGGTTCGTCCATGACGAGGTCGGCGTGGGGGTGGACGGCGAGGCCCCGGACGTACGGAGGCTCCGGTCGCAGGGTCGTACGCCGCATGCCCAGGGGCTCCAGCAGTTCGTTGCGGACGACATCGCCAAGCGGTGCCGAACGGACGCGGGCGACGAGTTCCCCCAGGACGGCATAGCCCGGGTTGGAATAGTGGAAGCGCCGACCAGGTCGCCACAGTAGGTCGTCCCGCCGGAGCGAGGAGGACACAAGCTCGCGGAAAGGGACGCCTGGCGTACGCTCCCACCAAGGCCCCGGCGTCTCGGCGCGCAAGCCGGAAGTGTGGGAGAGCAACTGGCCGACCGTAACTGGGAGTTCTGCAAGCTCGGAGATGTGTTCGCCCACGGCGTCGCTCAGGTCGAGAGCGCCCTCGTCTCGCAGCCGCAGGACGCTGACAGCCACGAACGTCTTCGTGATCGAACCGATCCGGTACTGCGTGGCCGTCGTTGGCGAGCCTCCTCCGCCGCTCGCGGTCGACCCCCGGGCCCCCCGCCAGACGATGGTGCCGTTTCTAACGATCCCGGCCACAAGTGTCGGCAGCCGGCCCTTTATTTGCTCCTCGCCCAGGCGCTCTTCGAGTTGGCGGACCAAATCGTCACGAAGCAGCTGCGGCTCCGCACGGCCCACACCAGGGCCCACACGGTCCGACAATGACATCCTCCGCCTCCCTAACCTCGGTCGTGATGCCATCATCTTGCCTCGGGCCACGACCTAGGTAACCGCGAGAGGGGGGCGCCGGCTCCTGGGGCATGGAGCTGCGGTTATACGCGGCGACCAACCGAATGAAAATGAAGTCGCAGGCAGCGCAACCGTGGCCAGTGCAACCGCGGCCGATGCAACCGCGGCCGATGCAACCGTGGCCGATGACCTAGGAGGGGCACGCGCCACCGTCGCGCCCGAGCCGGCGAGGGCTGCGCCCGGCGGCGCTGCTCGGCCGCTACCCGCAGGAGATCCTCGTGGCGAGCTTGGGCAAGGGCTTGGACCATGGCTGGCGATGTCATAGGCGTATAGTCCCCGACGACTAGGACGGGATCTGTCCGCAAGAAGAAAGAAAATGTGGTCGTGGCAGACAGTGCAGCTCGGCTCCTCAAACTCCTCGCCCTGCTGCAGCGGCGACCGTCCTGGACCGGCGCCGAGTTGGCCCAACAGCTCGGCATCGATGCTCGCACGGTCCGTCGGGACATCGAGCGGGTACGGGACCTCGGCTACGAGGTGACCAGCACACCGGGTTCGGCGGGGGGCTACAAGCTGGGCGTTGGGGCCGACATGCCACCTCTCCTGCTGGATGAGCAGGAGGCAATGGCAGTCGCCGTGCTGCTGGGCGCTTCCGCCGGGATGGCGCTGCCCGGGATAGAGCGCGCCACCCTGGCGACGCTGGCCCGCATAGACCGCCTGCTGCCGTCCCGGCTGCGGGGGCGGGTGAAGGCGCTCCGGGCGGCGACCATCCCTCTGCTGGCGACACCGGTGGCGGTGCCGGCCGAAAACCTGGCCCGTCTGGCCGAAGGCTGCGAGCCCACTGAGCTGGCCCACTTCGATTACAGCTCCAGGGAGGGTCACAAGACCTCCCGCCGCGTGGCGCCGTACCGTCTCGTAGCCGCGGAGCGGCGCTGGTACCTGGTGGCCTTCGACCTGGACAGGAAGGATTGGCGCACGTTCAGGGTCGACCGGATAGCAAAGGTCCGCCTTACCGGCCACACGTTCGCCCCGAGAAAACTCGACGATGCTGCACGCCTGGTGAGCGAGGCCATCAGCGCCGCTCCGTACCGCTATCAGATAGTGGTACGGGTCGACGCTCCCGCCGCCACTGTCCGCCGGGCCGTTTCACCGAGCGTCGCCACCGTGGAAGACGCCGGTGACCACGTCCTCCTGCGGGTCGGGGCCGACGAAATGCACTGGGCGGCCGGCTACCTGATCGGGCTGGGCTTCCCCTTTGCGGTTCTCCACCCGCCCGAACTGGGCCAATGGTTGTGCGCGCTAGGCGACCGGCTCATTGCCACGCATTCGCAAGGCCAACCCCCCCCCAAACCGGGCGGGGCTTGGGCCAGACGACGTCGTATACACCAGCCCCTGAGGCACCCGGCCACGGGCGCCCGCGTCAGGCCGCGCTCGAAGGCCGGCGGTGCCCGAGCCGCCAGGCCGCCCGTCCGATGGCGAACAGCGCAGCCCCGAGCAACAAGGCGAACAGTATGGGGCCGGCCAAGCGCACCACGCCCTCGCCACCGGCGATGAAGCCGTTCACAGCTCCATGCCACGCCTTGTCCAGCCCGGACTGCGGCCTGGGGGGCGGAGGAGCGACGACCTTCTGGGTGACCGTGACGGCCAAGGTGGCGTACGTCGTCTCGCTGTTGAGGACCCGTAGCTGGCCCTGGAGCTGATCGAGCTGGCTCTGGAGGGTGTCCAACTGGGACTGCACAGACAAGATGCCCCCGATCGTCGTCGCCTTGGTCATGATGGTGAGGTACTGCTGACGACTGTCCTGCAGGGCCGTGATCTGGGCCTGGAGGTCGACGTACTGACCAGTGACGTCGGTCGCTTGAGTGGTGAGCGACGCCACCCTGCCGTAGCCCTTGACAGCATTGAGGACCTGGTCGAAGCTGGCTTCGGGCACCTGCAAAGTCACCGTTGACTGGGCCGGCGAGCCCGGCGAAGCCGTTTGGGCCTGGGTACTGGCCACGAAGCCGCCGTAAGCCGCGACCAGGTTCATGAGCGCGGTCGTATCGGATTGGATGTCCGCTCCGGCCACGACCTCAGTGATGGCACCGGTCTCCTCGATGAGCGCGCCCTCGCCTGCACCCGACGCGGACGGCGGAGCGGACGCCTGTGCCCCGCCGTTGACGACGAGCCCGGCACCGTCACTGAGGCCAGCAGTGCCACCCACCACAGAGGCTCTAAGGCTCCTGGGCAAAGCCGCTGCCGCCGGCGCACCGACAGCGTAGAGGGCCGCACTGTGGGAGCCAGACAATTGGGAGCCAGACAATTGGGAGCCAGACAAT
>Ga0182030_10001003_pt1 | contig 56643 bp, 52 predicted proteins | sample 812S3MmetaG_FD_121299 | JGI IMG/M metagenome (GOLD analysis project Ga0182030, IMG submission 121299) | Permafrost microbial communities from Stordalen Mire, Sweden - 812S3M metaG (Illumina Assembly) | ecosystem: Environmental > Terrestrial > Soil > Wetlands > Permafrost | place: Sweden... | reverse complement strand
CTAGGCATTTCCCGCTGAATGTTCGCCTGCCTCCGCCCAACTGTAGGCCGGCGTCCGGTAGGCTTTGCACCCGCCAGTCCGGAATGCGGACGCCGACCCTGCAGTGATGCGACAGTCGGGATGACAGGTCGCAGAATAGCGGCGAGGGCCGGTGGCTGCTAAGCGATGAGTACAGGTGCGCCAACGGGAGCGAGTATCCACATGCAAAATCGCAGACAGTTTTTGACCACGAGCGCCTTGCTGGGGACTACCGCGGAGAGCGCACTCTGGTCATGCGCGCTGGCTCAGGCGCAGACCCGGACGGAAGCGCCGGCATCGGCGCCGGCTTCTGATCCTGCCCCCGACACGGCTCCAGGTATCAATGGCAGTCGCGGGTCGCCGCCGGGTCCTTGGAATGTCCCGGCAGACCATCCGGATCCAGTGCAGTGGAAAGATTTGAAAATTGCGCCCGCCACGCCGGTCGCCCACGCTGACTTCCTTTTGCCCGCGAGCGCCGATCCGCTTCAGCTTTTTGTGGAATGGTTCAAGGCGGCGCGCAATGCCGGAGAGGCTAGCCCCGATGCGATGACCCTCTCCACGGTCGACTCTTCCGGAATGCCAGATTCCCGAATGATGCTACTGCATTGGATCAACGACGGACGCTTCCAGTTTTCCAGTTACGATACCTCCGCCAAGGGCAAGCAACTCAAGGCGAATCCTAAGGCCGCGCTACTGTTCTACTGGAAGAAGACCGGCCAAATGGTGCGGGTGCGCGGCGAAGTCAAGAAATTTACTGCGGCGCAGACCGAAAATCTGCGGCCGATCAAGCGCGGCAGCTTGGATGCACGACTCCACGACTGGGTCTTCCGCCAATCGCAAGCGATCCAGGGGATCGAAGAGCTCGAGCAGGGCATCCGTGAGGCGCAGGCCCGCTACCCTGACGATGTTCCCCTTCGGGACTGGACCGGCTATTTCTTGACACCTCTGTCGATCGAATTCTTTCGGCCGATGTCCGCCACGGTCAATGCCGAGCGGCTGCGCTTCTCGCGCCGCCGGCCTTCCGGCCAATGGATTGCCGAACGATTGGTACCCTGAGCGGATGCCGAGTGGCAGCAAACAGGTTGCCGTGACCGTTAGGCGCGTCGCGTTTGCGGCAGATACAGGAGTGGGCGACCCCTAGCGGCGGCGCCAAAACGGTGGCGCCGTTTAAGCCACCTGAGCTGTTGGCTCGGTCATAGTAGCCCCGCAGAATGCCTACAACGTCTGACTTGGGGCAGCGCGACAAGACGAATGGAGGACTAGCAATGCAACAATGCACATTGAAGGCGGCTCCGAGCGTCTCACGATATTTATGCGTCGCACTTATTGCGTTGTTAGTTGTGTTGCCGATGGCTTCAGCGCGCGCGGGCGAAGTAGCCAACGCCGCAATCGCCCATCGCTTCTATGTTGCCTTCAACGCACGCAACCTTGATTCTTTGGATAAGTTTATGGCCCAGGATATTGTTGACCACAATCCTGCTCCCGGGCAGATCCACGGACTCGCTGGCGTGAAAGCGTCGCTACGCGGTTTCTTCGCACTGTCCTCAGACATCCAGGCACACAATGATCTCGTGATTGCTAAGGGCAACTACGTGACGGTCTATTCGACGGCCACGGGCACACAGACGGGAGATCTGTTGGGAATCAAGGCAACCAACAAGCCGTTTCATATCCACACCCTCGATATTTGGCGCGTGAGGGACGGCAAGCTGGTCGAAGGCTGGCACGTTGAGGAACTGCTGGGAATACTTACCCAAGTGGGCGCGCTGCCACATTAGGGCATCGGCCCAATGGCGCGCCACTTGACGAAGGCATGGCCGAACAGCGACCCGATGACCCCACGCAGCGCGAGACGCTTCGCGAGGGCCGTGCGCGAGCAACGTGCTCAGCGTTTAGCTCCCGGTGAGGAAGCGCGCTGCGCTCCAGTCCTCGTCCGAGCGCGCGGCGAACTTTGAAGCTCAGGCGGCTCGCATCGATCGCGGCGCTCATGCCTCCACCGCCCGGTAATTCTCGCCCAGCGTCTCGTACACGCTCAGCGGCACGAGTGCTGGAAGGTTTCAAGTACTACATGCACACCTTGGGCGGCTTCGGTGGCATCGGAATGCTGCTCTCGTGGAGACGAAGGAGCCGTACACGCCGGCCGGCTAGGACGGCGGGGTGCCGTTTGTGCGTGCGCTCGTGCAACCCTGCTGAGTGCGCTGCCTGCGCACCTCATCTCGCAGTAGCAACGGACCAATCGCGCGGTACGTGTAGCCGGTGCCCATCGTTCCGGCATCGCCCAGTGGTGGCAGGCTCTTAGCCGCCTGCATATCTTGCATAAAGCGAGCGAACACCGCATCGATGTCACGGGTCTCGATATCGAACTTGACCATGTAACGGTCGGCCTGTGCGTCTCCGAGCTGTACCGGACTGAGTTCGAAGCGCTGCCACTGCTTAAATCCAGGCGTGCTAGCTACGCCAGGCGCATGCACGTGGTCATACCAGTCGTTGAACTGTGATTCCTTACCAGCTGTCGCGTTGGCGAACACCATCTGTATATAGTGCTTCGGCTGATCCTTGCTCGAACTGTGGACGTCACCGCCTCTGCCCCGCACGACACCGGTAATGGCTCTATAGGTGTAGCTGCCGCCGGTTCCCGGCGCGATGGACGTGCTCATGACGGTGATGTGCTCGCGGATGCGGCGGATCACGTCAGCGTAAACTGCTGCAAGATCGTCGGTGACAATCTTGAATTCGATCATGTACTCGGTCGGCCGGAGTGCGTCCGGGCGCAGCTGATGTTCGCTCCAGATGTACCGTTGGGCGCTGACGAAACCCGGGATGCAGACCACGTCAGGGGCATGCTGATGGGCATACCAATCGTTGTATTCGTCCTCGCGGCCTGGTGCGGGATCGTTCAGCACATAGAGGTAGTAGGTTTCCTTAGCCGGAACTCTCGCTTTGGCCGACAGAGCGGTTATCAGGATCGACTTCTCCATGCCGTTGGCTTTCAGCGCCGCGTCAAGCGCCGGTCCGCGCAGGAAATCGATTACCGCCTTCGCGGCCCGTAGATTGTTTGCGTGTTTGCCTATGACCGCTTCAAGTACCAGGGGAACCTGAAAGTCCGCGAGCACCGGACCCAGGCTGCGCAGCGCTTTGTTGTTGAGTATCTCGCTGATAGGGAAGACGTCGAGCTCGTATTCGCCCGGCCCCAGCTGCATATCGCGAGGGAGCTTGAGCTTATTGGCGTCCTTGACCTGATTGGCAATTCCGAGCGTGGCGACGATCTTGTCGAAGGTGGGTTCCCCTGCGCCGTTTACCTGGTACCTAACGGCGGCAGCGTTCAGCAGTGCCGTCTTGAGCGCCACCGGAGTACTTATGTCGACCTTTGCGACGTCGCCCCGAATGCCGATACCTACGGGCAAGCGTGCGATCTCATAGCCTTCCGGAAGCGCCTTCTCGCTCGCGACGAGTTCGCGGTTGACATCGGGTAGCAGCAGGGCAACTTCAAACTCCTGGCCATCCAGTATCTCCTGCCTGAGACCGCCGCGGGCGGCGCCGTACTCCACGACCAGAGGATGGTTTACTGCCCGCTGCGCCTGTGCCGCAACACCGGTAAGCACGCCCATGAACGCGCCAGTGACCATGAGCCGCACCTCCCCTGGCTTGGCATCGGCCACCTTTGGTCCGAGCGGAGGCCCACCGGAGGAGCTGCTGTCGGATGCGCCGGCGGGCGCGCCGGCCGGCGGAGCTCCTGGCACCTGGGCGGCTGCCCAGTGCGAGAGCAGTGAAAGGACCGCGACGAAGTACAGGGCGATAAGGCTTTGCTTTTTCAAGTTCACCCCCTGCTATAGATAGTGTGATTAGTTGAACTATAGCTCAGGTGATGAGCTGTATTGTCCATCCCGCGGACGAAGCGCCGCATGGGAAGCCGTTTGGCATCGGCCGTGACGGTGACATACGAGGCAAATATCCTTCGTGGAATAACCAGGAGCCCCACTCGTGAAGAACAATCTCAGGACTCCGCTCGTGTGTGTGTGTCCGGTTATTTTGATAATGGCTGATACCGGTGTTGGGCGAGGAAGTTCCGTACTGTCTTATTATAAGCCTCGGGCTGCTCCCAGTAGGCTGCGTGCCCAGCGTTCTCGATGACCGCTATTGCGCTCCGCCCCAGTCGACGAGCGACGTAGACCAACAGCGCCGGGCAGGCGTAGAGGTCACAGGACCCCGTTAGCAATAGCATGGGCACCTTCAGCGCGCCGAGATTCTGAAAGGTTACAACGTCCCGGGCTACGGAAGTGGGTTGCGGCGGCGATGGACCGGAAGGACGGGAAGTCTTCTCCAGTGCCATCCACTGCGCGGTGCCCTCGGGATTAGCGACCCGATAAGACGGGCCCAGCTCGCGAAATTCGGCCGGCAACATAGCAAAGCTCGAAGGTACCGCGCGCCCAATCAAGTCCTGGTAGTCCTTATCCTGAATGCTGATCAGGCTCGAGCCCAAAACCAAGCTTGCCAGATGCTGCGGGTAGGCAACGGCATATTGAGCGGCGAGGAACGAGCCGGCAGCACTACCGAGCAAATGAAAGTGCGTGAGCCCTAGGTGGCTGGTTAGTGCAAGCAGATCCTCCAGGGCAGAGGAACCGGCATTCGCATCAGTAATGACGGATCTGAAATGCCCGCGCCTTGAATAGCCGATAACTCGATAGCCGGCCTTGGCAAGAGCCGGTTGCTGATATCCCCATGTTGCTCCGCTACCGGTAGCCGGATGCAGGAGCACCGTCGCCTCCCCCTTGCCACCGGTGTCCCAGTACCAAAGTTGTGCGCCACGCACGTCGAGCAAGCCCTCGGTTACCGGCACCTGGGGCGGTAGCGGGACAACCTTCACAGGGACAGGCAAACGCTCGGCCTGCGAGGCGCCAGCAACTGGAGGCAATCCGATGGTGCTGACGCCGGCTAGCGCAGCGGCAGCTCCCACAAGCTCCCGCCGAGTGAGTGTATTCGAGCCTGATGCGAGCCCTGCTGTGGTGATTACGCCTCCCAATCGACTTCCAGTGAAGGCGGCGGATCTCGGCGGTCATACATGGCGTTCGAATGGTGTGAAGAAGCCATGTCCGAGACGCCGAGCATTGCGGCTGCGACCGAAACCATTAGCGAGAATGAGTGTTTGTTTCGCATGTTCCACACTCCGAATCCAATCTCATAGCGTATGCTTTTGATCATCGACGGCGCGAATAGCCAAGTTCCGCGTCCGGATTGCGGACATGGGCCTGGGGATCAGCCGATGTGTCCGAACCATGCTGCGCCATCTGTTGCGGCCAAGCCAAGACGAAGATCACGCCCTGCGGTCCAAGCCAGCCTTTGTCCGGCACGCAGACGCCGGCCTCGGGCGTGGCCTGCAGATGTTGTAATGTGCGCTGCTGCATGAACAAAATGGCAGGCACCGGCTTCAGCGACCAGACCACACCGGATGTGGAAAAGGAATACAACGACTGGTACGACCACCAGCGCATGCCCGACGTATTACGTGTACCCAGATTCATGTTCGCTTTTCGGAGTCGGGACTTGGCGTCTACGAATGCGGAAATTGTGCGTCGCATGCGCGAAAATATCACCGTACCCACCACCACTATGTGCAATGGCACAGCCGCACTCGTGGAGCCTGTCGGTCCGCCAGTAGTGGCGCGCCGAGAGTAAGATGCGACAAGCATGGCGAGACCGAACCACGGTCACTTTGCGACGGAGGGAATGATTGTGGACGCGTGTGTCAACAGCGCGGGAGAGAGCGAACCACCTAACACCACGCGGCGATTGCTTATCGGAGTTGCAGGGCTCGGCGGCTTTGTCGGTTTGTCCCAGAAGAGCCATGCCGCGACCGACGCGGCTGCAGTCTGCACAACACCAATTGTCCGTACGACACCTGAATTTCATATTGTGGCTGACGGTCTAGCGGCCCCAGAAGGGCCGGTAGCGATGGCGGATGGCAGCGTACTGGTATGTGAGATGCTGGAAGGACAAGTCTCGCGCGTGACCTCGGATGGAAAGGTGACCGTGGTTGCTCAGGTGGGGGGTGCGCCGAACGGCGCGGCTATCGGGCCGGATGGCGCGTGCTACATCACGAACAATGGCGGTTTTAACAGCGAGCGAGTCAACGGCAAGCTCGAAATGCGGCCGGGACTGCCTCCGGGATACAAAAGCGGTTCGATTCAGCGCATCGATCTAAAGTCAGGCTTAACCAGTACGCTGTATACGCAAGTATCCGGGGCACCATTGCGCGCTCCGAATGATCTGGTGTTCGATGAGTCCGGCGGCATGTACTTTTCCGATTTCGGCAAAATGCTGCCGGACGACAGGCTGGATTTCGGTGCCGTTTACTGGGCCCGGCCCGACGGTTCAGAAATCCGCCGGCTAATTTCCAGTTTACTTACTCCCAACGGCATTGCCCTAGCGCCTGATGGCCGCACGCTCTACGTTGCGCTGACGGAGAAGCGCCAGATTCTGGCCTACGAGGTGGTTTCGCCAGGGGTGCTGGCACTGGACAGCGGGGGACCCCGTAAGCGGGTCATAGCCAGTATTGGGGGGGACGTCGCCTTTGACTCGATGAAAGTCGAACGCAACGGCAACCTGGTTGTAGGAACCCTGCAGATCGGCTGCCTTACGGTCCTGTCGCCGGCCGGAGCGGTATTGGATCAGGTATTTCTGCCGGACAAAAGCGTCACCAACTTGGCCTTCGGCGGTCGAGCGATGAGGGCTGCCTACGTAACCCTGACAGCCACGGGCCGGCTCGCCGCGGTAGCGTGGCCGCGACAAGGGTTGAAGCTCAAGTTCCAATAAGGCAGGCCGGGATATAGTTGCTCAGCACAGGGCGTTCCGGGCTATTCGAGTCATTGCGTTGGAGTCGCAGCGGGATGAACTCAATGCGGGTGGTCGTCGCACTCAATCTGGGCTACGTCGTGGGAACGTTGCGCGCCGCGGTCCAACCCCCCCTCCCCAGTTTGCCGCATCGGATGATGAGTTCGCCATCGTATTGAACGGCAAGGTGCGTGTGGATCTGGTAAAGCTTGCCGATCCCGACAAGCTGGTGGCGCCGGATAAGCAGGGTACCGTCAGGATCCCAGGCAAGCCTGTCGGCAAGAAGATGGGACACGTCAAAGCCCCTCGTGGCCACCAGGTTTTGTTGCCCAAGGGCGCGGCGCAACGCGCCGGCTTCTTCACACGCGAGCTTGTCGCCATTACGATCGAACGCGGCCGCGGCGAGCGGCTGCAGATCGAAGCGGATGAGCCGCCGCGAGCGGACAGTACACTCGAAGGTCTCGCAAAGCTGAAGCCGATTGTGAAGAGCGACGGTACGGTGACCGCGGGCAACGCTTCGCCGGTAAACGACGGCGCCAGCGCGCTACTGCTGGCAACGCAGTCCGCCGCACGTCGCTTCGGGCTGGTGCCGCGGGCGCGCATCATTGCCACGACAACGGCCGGGGTCGCGCCCCGTATCATGGGGATTGGTCCGGCGCCCGCGATCCGTAAGCTGCTAGAGAAATCAGGCGTCCCAATGTCCCAGATCGACGCCATTGAGCTCAACGAGGCGTTTGCGGCGCAGGCGCTGGCGGTGATGCGCGACCTTGGACTTGCGGACGATGACGCTCGCGTCAATCCCAACGGTGGCGCGATCGCAATCAGACCAACACCTACGTTGATAAAGATCCCGAAGAGATGGTGAAGTTCTTGGACAAGACGGGTAAGTGATTTCTAAACCATCTACAAAGGCCGCCCTGCGCGTAAACAATGGTCATTTCAAAAGATTGCGGTCAGAGCATTGATGATTGCGAAGCCGCTTGCTCTACTGTTGCGTTAACGACATGAGGGGGCCGATATCATGAAATCCAACTTCGTCAGCCTTGCGTTGATTGCGCTGACCACGGTCGCGGTAACAGCCTTGAATGCTCAACCTGCAGGCCCACCGCCCACGGGCGGGCCGCTGCCAACGGGAGGCCCGCCCCCCAGCCTCGAGATGGTGCGCATTAAAGAGATCAACCGAGTGCCGTCGGGGGATTATCAGCTCGATCCGCAGCATGGACGCGTGATCTGGAGCGTGAGCCATCATGGCTTTTCAAAACTCGCTTCAATGCTGCCGCAGAACGAAGGAGCTTTGCATCTCGACGCGAAGAACATTGCCAACAGCAAACTCGACGTGACGCTGCATATGGATCAGGTGCTGACCGGCATATCCGCCGAGCACTTCGACAAGCTGCTCAAGAGCGATAAGATCTTAGATACGGACGAGTATCCCACCGCCCAATTCAAATCTACGCGCGTTGAGCAGGTGGCGCCGAACAAGCTGAAAGTCGCGGGCGAGCTCACGTTCCGCGGCGTGACCAAGCCGTTGGTGATCGATGCCACTTTCAATCAGGCGGGTGAGATACCGGGAGCTGGTTACATTGTGGGTTTCGACGGCACCGCGACGCTGAAGCGCTCCGACTACGGCGTAAACTTTCTGTTGCCCAGCGTCAGCGATGAAGTGCAGTTGACGATCGAAGCCGAATTCAAGCAACTTGGTAAGGTGGCGGCGCCTGCCCGCTGAAAACCCAGCCTCTTGCATGACGCCCCGTTTCTACGGCAAGAGGCGTCTGAGATAGCGAACTCCATCGCTTCCAGTCAGCCGCCGCTGCATCGGCGGCGCCCACGCTCCCAGGGGCAACTCCGAGTGGCGCTGCTGCGTCCCAGTGACTGGAGCCGCTACTTCTTAGCGCTGGGCGCGGCATGGGCATGCCGCCCGATGTGGCGTCCCGGTGCTCGGCAATCAGGCGTCCCGCACGCGGATCATGCGTTCGCTGTCTAATCTTGTGGGTGCACTTCTCCCCCAAACCAAAACGAGCGAAACCATTTGGCTAAAGTCTGCTATCGATTTATACGGGCGATACTCTTCAAACCCATGAGCCAAACGTGCAGGAGATATGGTTGAAGGTACAAGCTCAAAGCGGCATGAGCGACGGCATTGGTGCCCTGAACGAGACCAATGCCATGGCTGTGATGCTCAAGAGGGTACCGTAACGTCCAAAGACCCACATGTCATCGCTAACCGTCTTTGGCCCGGAACCGGTCCGGGAGAGGGATTTCCAGTGACAGCTCCTGTGACAGCTATGGGGTTTTCGGGGGATCGCTGGGGACCGAATTGTTTTCCGAATCCGTAACTTGCTGATCCGACTGGGGGTCTGAATCCGGTTCGAATCCCTCTCTCCCGCCATTATATGCCTCTATCTTTCCGCAACTTGCGCTCGGTCTCGGGGTGTCCTGGTGGCATTGTGGTGGCAAATACAGGGGGTCCGGAGGCGATCCGTGCCAGTTTGCAGAAGCACATTCGGTGCGCCGAGTCGACGCGAACCCGACTCCATCGCGCGCTTAATCGCCACGATATCCGACGTTGCCGATCATCTGATTCCAACTGACCGGCTGCTGCCGTTGCTTTGATATAACAACACGGCGCCGCGCGGCAGTCCGCAGGTGCAGGAGTCGATGGTGAGTCCACTGATCGAGAGTCCGCTCATTCTTGGCGGCCACACATTCATCCGCCAGCTCGGAAACGAGCCGCCGGCCTCAGAGCAGCAGCAGCGCTTGATCGTCGAAACGTGCCTGGATCTGGGCATTCGATGGTTCGACACAACATATCAGCCGGAGCGGGTAGCCCTGGGCAAGGTGCTGCATTCACTCGACCGCCGCAGCGAGGCGACGATCCTGGCCTGGAATTTCTTCACCGATTTTACGCCGGATGATCCGGTGGGCGGCCCGGGCTGCTACACCCCCGCGCACATCGACACAATCCTGGAGCAGCTGCAGACGCCCTACGTCGACTGTCTGGTCATGGTGCCTTCGGATCACACCGAGCAGAACCAACAGCAGCAGGAGTTGCTGCTGGATTGGCAGAGGCGGGGCTACGTGCGATCGCTCGGGCTCTGGATCTCGGATCCGGCGATCATCGAAGGCTATCGAAGCGGCAATCCGTTTCGATACGCGATCCGACCCTGCAACATCGCGACTCTCGAGGCCCCTGCCGTGTTCGCGGCCTGCAAGCTGGCCGGATGGGAGACGCTCGCCACGTCGCCATTCTTCCGGGGATGGGAGCTCGACCGGATAGTCGCGGAAGCCACTGCATGCGCGCTGGCACCGGTCGAGACGCTACGATCGATGCTCGCGGATCTGATGTTGCGGTTTACCCTGTTTCAGCCGGGCGTGGACCGCGTCATCGTCGCAATAAGAAAACCCGACTGGATCCGCCGGAATCTGGAAAGTGTGTCCCGGGGTCCGCTCACGCCTGAGGAGCGTGAGCTGCTGCGAAGGCTTGCGGCCCGGCGCAACCGCTGGTGGCGGCGCGGACTTCGCCGGTTGCGTACTGCGGCGCGCTGGGTGGTACCGGGACGCTGAAGGCGGTGCGATCACGGCCGGCACCGAGTTGCCTATTGAGCCTTGCGGCTGCCGACGATCCTGGCGGGAACACCCAAGGCGATGCTGAACGGGTCGATATTCTTCGTCACGACGGACCCCGCTCCGATCACCGAACCGCCCCCGATATGCGCTCCATCGAGGATGCGGCAGCCAGAGCCGATCCAAACGTCCTCGCCGATCACGATCCCCTTGCTCGTCAGTGGCTGCGCGCTCATCGACACATCAATGGCCTCAAAGCCGTGATTGGCCGGGATGATCACCGTGTGCGCCCCGATCATGGTTTTGCGGCCGATAGTGAGGCCGCCATGCCCATAGAGCACACAGTACGGCCCGATGTAGGTGTCCGCGCCGATTTCAATACTGCCGCCATAGGTGGTGACGATGACACCATCCGAAATAATAACGCTGTCAGCGATGACGATTCGTCCGCCGAAGGATCGGCCGTCGCAGGCAGTCTGGATCAGCGCGCTCTTGGCGATATACGTCGAGGCAGCGATCCGGATCCCGCGGCGCGTGTTCAACCACCGAACGCGGACTCCCCGTCGAATTCTCTGCGCCAGATTGCCATGCGCTGTCATCGCTGTGGCCAATTCAGCAGGCGCAGGCAATCCAGCAGCGCTTCGACCTCATGGGAGGCGTCTTTCCAGGCGCTGGCCTTTGGCCGTTTGCGTGCCTCGGGGTTGGTGTCGAGCCCGGCGGAAAGCCAGCCGCCGCGCTTGGCATCGATCAGGTAGCTCTTTGCGTAGTGCCACAGGCGCTCGAAATGCGATGCATAGTCAATCTGATCATCCGGATGCAGTCCTGCCATCGCCAGGAGCGCTCTCAGCCCATCGGCCTGGGCCCACCACACCTTGTCGCGCACAAACACGACGGTGTCTTCCAGGCGCACCGGGCCGAGGCTCGATCCGGCCAGGTGGAATCCCCCTTGGTCGCGATCCCAGGAGATCCGCAACATCGTATCGACCATGGACTTGGCCGTGGATCCGGTGGTCGCGTCCAGCGTGCCAAACAGGGATTCGGAGGCTGCAAGCAGAATGATCGCGCTGCGCAGAATCTGCCCGTAACGCACGAGGTCGGGTAGCGGCGTCCAGTCCGGATTGGCAAACATATGCATCAAGCCAGGAGCGACCACCAGACGGTCGCGCACGATGCCCAGCACTTCCTCGAGCCGCTGTCGGACCAGTGGGTCGGGCCAGATTCGATACAAATCGGCGAACGCCTTCAGCAGATCCGAATTGGTGTTGGCGTCCTTGCAGCCGATGGGCATCCCGATCGAATCGCGACACTCGCCCGCCGGCCACCGTCCCTGCTCGGCCGCGAGAATCGGCGCACCTTCCCGGGTGTAGAACACGAAATACCCGCCGTGCTCGTCGTCATGGGCGTGCTCATCCATCCATGCGAAGGCCAGCTTGGCGAGCTCCAGGCACGCCGGATCGCCCGTGGTGTCGTAACACGCGACACAGGCCGAGATCGCATAGGCCGTGCCGTGGCCATGTTTGGTCGCACCTTCGAGCGGGTCACCGGACTGGGTCAGAAGGTGATACCAACCGCCCAGGCTTCGGTCCCACATCCGCTCCCGGAGGTAGGCGAAGCCATGCGCGGCCGTTTCACGCAGGAATGCAAGCTCGGGTGAATGCGCTGCTGCCCGGGCCGCGGCGATCGTCTGCCGCGCCTGGAACTCAAGCATCTTGTCGTTCGGTCCGCGAGGCTTCCATCGATGGTCGAAGTCGCATAGAAACCCGCCGTGCTGTCGATCCACGCTGCGCGGGAACCAGGCCGCGGCCAGGCGGCGCAGCTCCTGATCGAACTCGAGGCGAAGGTTCATCAATTGGATGGATGAGCTCACGGCCGCGCTTCTCAGAGCCTGAAGGCCAATCCGTTGCTGCCCAGGACGCCCACCTCGCCGGGGCCAAAGTCGAAGAACTTCAGCCCAGCGCGGATCTCGGCCTCCCGACGCAGCAGCAGCCCCTGGGAGATCGATAGTGTTGAGGCGAGCATACGATGATGTCTGTCATGCCACGAATTGTTGCCGTGGCTCACGTAGACGAACAGATATGGCATGCGCGCAAGATAGCCGAATCGTCCCCGCTGTTTGAGCGTCAGGGCGACCCGCAGGTCCTCGCCCAGCTGGGCCTCGGGGCCCTCGGTCGGATAGTCAATCGGAACCGTCCCCCTGATCATCAGTGTACCCGGGTGCCCACCGGCTTCCGTGGCTCGCCAATTGAGGCAGTATAACGAGCGTGTTTGCGGGAAGTACTGGACCACGTCCTGGAGCAGTGCGGCCTCGTGATGACCCTCGACTAGATGCGTCAACTGCCACGCGAGGCGTTCCGGATGGCTGCAATCATCATCGTCCCACTGGCACAGGAAGTCCCCGCGGGCCGCGGCAACGCTGATGTTGCGCAGCTGGCCGAGACTGAGGGAGCCGGCTGGGGCCACGATGCGGATGTCGCTGCGTTTGAGCGACCCGATGTAGTCGAGCAGCGCGTCGCGACCGCTGTTGACGCGACCGTCGACCACCACGACCAGCTCCTTGCGCACCAGGGTCTGGCGGCAGTAGGCCGCGATGCTGCGCATGACGAAGTCGAGCCGTTCGGGGACGGGCAGCGTCAGCATCAGGCAACTGACCATACCATCACCAAGCTGGGTGTCGCTTGCCACTGTGAACATCCTGCCGGTATACCGGGCCGAACTCAGGTGAACTTTGCCAAACACGCAGGTCTCATTCATTGTCCACCGATGCTCACGGTTGCGCGAACTGGCAAGCCATTGTGCCGCGGGAAAGCTGCCAAGGCGGACCCGATTTTACAGATCGCAGGACGCACGCCGTGAGGCCAGGACCGGCTGGCGTGACACAGCCGTCACTCGGAAATCGGTTCGACGACCGGTATCGAACGGTCGGCGAGTCGCGCCTGCTCGACATGCTGCTACTCGCCGGCTGGGTGTTCGAGCTCGCAGCCGGTCGTCACGCTGAGGCGCTGGCGAGCACGCGAACGGCCCTGACATCGTGGATCGAGCTCGGGCTCAGGTACCGCATGTCCGCAGGCGGGGAGCGGCTCTACGATCCGGTGGAGGTCATGAACTTCCAGAAATGGGCGGGCCTCAAAGGCCTCGACCCATTCTGGATCGAGCGTTTCGTCGCAACTGGCCGCAGGCTGGTCGGTGACTGGGCCCAGTACAGGCGGGATGACGCATCCTCAGCTAACGGCCGGGGCGATGCGCCCTTCAGGGTTTCGCTCCAACGCACGTTCAACGTGGGCGGCTTCCCGCCGGGAACACGCTTGCGCCTTCGCATGCCGCTACCGCTGCCGGGCCCCTACGTTCGCGACGTCGAAACAGTGCCGTGGGTATCGGGCGATCTCGGGGCCGAGATCACGCTGAGCGATGGCCGGATGGAAGTGCGTCTCGCCGCCGTGGAGCAGCCCATCATCGAGGTGGGTGCCGAGGTCTGCTTCGTGGCTCATCCCCGCCCGACCGGAAGTGTCGAATCGGCGGGCCGGCTCGATGCCGACGAGTCAGCAGTCTATCTGCGACCGAACGACGGCCTGATCCGTATCACGCCCCGCATCCAGGCGCTGGCTCATTTTCTGGCGGGCCCCACATGCCAGCCGGCGCAGACCGTCCGCGCGTTCTGGTCCTACATGATCGATGAGCTCAACTCCGGGATGATTCACTACGATCAGATCGATCCGGATGCGCCTGGCGACTGGGTCCTGGAGTCGGGCTGGCACGACTGCCAGCTAGGGTCGGCGCTGTTCGTCGCGCTTTGCCGGGCGCGCGGTATACCTGCCCGGATCATCGGCGGGCATGTGTTGTATCGGCTCGCGCCGACCAACCATTACTGGGCCGAGGCATGGATCGAAGGACGTGGCTGGCTGCCGTTCGATCTGCTGTGTTGGGACCTGTCGGCGGGAGGACGCGATCGAGAGTGGCGGGACCATTTTGCCGGCAGCATTGACTATCGGATGGTCACGCAGTGTCTGCCCAAGGCTTTTACCGGTTCGATGAGCGTGCGGTTGCCGAGCGCCTGGCACATGCTCCAGGCCCGCGCCGCCGAGGGTGTCGAGATCGATATGCTGGGGCTCGATGGCAGCCTTGCCTATCGCGACCGGGTGAGCGTGCACGCGGTGTGAAGCCATCATCGGCCCATGACCGGGCAGGCAACCTAGGCGGCGGCGTGGCCGATCAAAATCCCGGGATGCGGCGCTCACGCAGTATCCGGTGGATCTCGCACCGCTGCGCCTCGAGCAGCTCGCCGGATGCATGGGCTCCGTCCGGACAGCGCTTGACGCCCAGCGCCACGGCCAGCGCATCCGAGTCGATCATCGAGACATTGGGTGAGCGTGTCAGGTCGCCGAGCATCAGGTTCGCCTCGGTGCTGATGACCGGCAGGCACTGGTTGAACGCCTCGCCGAGCCACGAGTAGTTCGAATTGCGGTTCAGCACACTGGATGCCAGCAGATTCTGCACCAGCAGCGCCGCTCCTGTCCGGGCCGTCACCTCGGCATCGGCAGGGTCGAAATGCAAAGTCCGCCCTGGAGAAGGCGTAACCATCGGGATGGGGGTTTCGTTTTCGCCTCCGGGCCCCTGTCGAAAGAGCTCATCTCGAGCGTGCAGCTGATTTCACAGATCGGAACCGTGGTCCAACGCGTACTGACATCGCCGCGTCAATCGATCGGACACGGGTTGCCTCAGTCAGCCGCCGCTGGAAAGGGCGGAAGTTTGCCGACGTCACGCGGATCGTGCTGAATGATCACCAGCGCTTTCAGATTGCCGGCGATCTGCTTGAAGCGGTCCAGTGAGGCGAGCGTATCCGCACGACTCGTGTTCCAGGTGGGCACCTGGTTGTTCTCGTAGTTCTCACGGAAGTGAGTCAGATCGCCAGTGATCAGCACGTTGCCAGTCTTCCCAAGGCGAACCAGCAGGGAATGATGTCCAGGCGTATGACCAGGTGTGCTCAGCATGACGACCGTACCATCACCGAAGACATCCTTGTCGCCGGTCAGCGCCTCTAACTTGCCACCTTGCGATAACCAGTGGGTAAAGGGCGCGCGCCAGTCCGAGGCCGTCGCTGCATCCATGCCACTGTGGGGGTGGGCTGCGCTCAGTGCGTCCCAGTCGCCCTTGCCGATGAGCAGTTTCGACTGCGGGAACGCTGCGAGCTGTCCGGTGTGGTCCATGTGGTAGTGGCTGATGCCAACGTACGTGACGTCATCCGGCCGCAGCTTGAGCGCGCGCAGCTGGTCGATCAGACTCAGCTTGGGACTTGCGGCACCTTTTCCTAGCGGATTTCCGGTGTCCCATAGCATGTAATCGGAGCCGTGCCGGATGAGGTAGCAGCTGTAAGTGAGCCTGAACTTGAAATCGGAGTACGCGTAGGTATCCGAAAAAGTGGATACATCTTGGGCCGCTGGATCTTCCCCGCAGGCGAGCCGAGTGAGGGTGACCGTGGGCGCAGAACGGGCAGAAGATGCCACCAGGCACGCGGCGATGGCCACGATCCAGGCTGAAGAATTGCGCAAAGCCCCACCCATTCGCATGGACGCCATCCCCTGTGTCCCATCGCGATCATGCCACGGCAGGGGTAAGGACGGTCGGCGCTGACGGTAGGTGTCCTTGCGGGTCAACGGACGTCTCGAAGCGTGCGCTCTCCGGGCGCAGAAGCCGGCGGTCGGCTCGGCCATTTGGCGATACTGGCCCGTTCTATGGTGGCAAATCTGGTGGCAAATCTGGTGGCAAATCCGGGTATCGATGGGACCTGTGGGGATTAGAACCCCCGTGATTACAGTAAGTTACTGATCTGACTGGAGCTTTCGCCGGGTTCGAATCCCTCTCTCTCCGCCAATTTTGTGCTTTTAAAACAAACACTTAAGCAATTGATGGCCGAATTCATCGCGCATTTCGAGTCCGATTTGTTTTCACAGATCTCACGTCATCTCCGCAAGCTTAGAAGTCACTCGAAGCTAGTTTTGCATATGGACCGATAAAGGACTAAATTAAGTCCTGCCAAAATCCAGGAGGCGCCGTGCGGTATTCAACTCAAATCAGACCAATCAGCTATCTAAAGGCCAATGCCGCCGAGGTCCTTCAGGAGTTAAATGACCAGCGGCAACCTATGGTCATCACGCAAAACGGCGAGGCCAAGGCCGTCATCCAGGATGTGGCAACCTACGAGCAAACCCAGGAGACGCTGGCGTTGCTGAAGATACTGGCGCTCGGTAACCAGCAGATTTCTCAGGGCAGGGTGAAGCCACTGGCGGACGTCGCCAAGCGACTGCGCGCCAAACCGGTGACGGAGGACTGATGCACTTTCAAGTCGTCCTCACCGAAGACGCTGAGCGCGACCTGGAAGACATCGTCACCCACATTGCGAGGCACGACTCACTCCGGAGTGCCGAGCACGTCCTTAACCGAATTCTCGAAATCGCCGAGAGGCTCGCGGAAGCGCCGAATCGCGGATCGCAGCCCAAGGAACTGCGCGGGTTGGGCGATCAGGAATACCGGCAAGTCTTCTTCAAGCCCTACCGGCTGATCTATCGCGTCGTGGGGCAACAGGTCGCCATTTACCTCATTGCAGATGGGAGAAGGGACATGCAATCCCTCCTGGCTCGACGACTGCTGGGCGGCAGTTAGAGATCCGCAGCTGGCGTTCACTGGCGAACCCGTCAATCGCCGATGTGCTACAAAGTTAATTGAGAAATGGTCTGACCGGCGGCAGGTCCCGGCCACAAAGTCGCGGAGGATTCCTATTTCGACTCCGCAGCGACAGCGCTTGGCCCGCTCGGGTCAGCCGGAAGACACCGCACGCAACAGCATGGTGCTGGTCAGCGGTCGCTCGCACTGCAGTTCCAGCAGCAGTGCGAGGCAATGCCGGGCGCTGACCGGCTTGCTGTAAAAGTAGCCCTGGCCGAAATCACAGCCCAGATCCTGCAGCTTGGCGGCCTGCGCTGCCGTCTCGACACCCTCCGCGACGGTAGACAGATGCAGCGTCCTTGCCATGTCGATCACGGCATCGATGATCGGCTGATGCGGAGTATCGGTACCAATATCCTGCACGAATGCGCGATCGATCTTCAGTGTATTGACCGGCATCTGATTGAGATAGCTCAGGCTCGAATAGCCAGTCCCGAAATCATCGATCAGGATCTGCGAGCCGAGCGAGCGCAGTGTCTTTAGCGTGCCGATGAGCTTCTGCGGCTCCTTCAATAGTGCCGATTCGGTGATTTCAAAGCGCAGCCAGGATGGGTCGACGCCGGCCTCGCTCGCGTATTGAACCACCAGCGCTGCGAAGTCGGTGCGATCGAATTGCAGCGGCGACACGTTGACGGCGATCGGCACGATGGGCACTTTGGCATCGATCCATTCGCGCAGCTGTGCCAGCACCTGGCGCAGCGCCAGTTGTCCCAGCTCGACTATCAGGCCGCTCTTTTCTGCGACTGGAATGAATTGACTGGGTGCAATCATTCCGATCTCGGGGTGACGCCAGCGCATAAGTGCCTCGAGCGAATGCATGCGGCCGGTGCGAAGTTCGATGATCGGCTGGTAGTTCATGAACAGTTGGTCGGTACCGATGGCGTGGCGCAGGGATTGTTCCAAAGCCACCTGCTCGCTCACCCGGATATCCATGTTCTGCGAGAAGAAGCGATAGCAGTCGCGGCCCGCCTCCTTGGCCTGGTACAGGGCAATATCCGCGTGCTTGAGCAGTGTCTCAATGTCCAGGCCGTCGTGCGGGTGCATAGCAATGCCGAGACTGGCGGTTACGCTGACCGGCTCCCCCAGCAGCACTAACGGGGCCCGGATGGCCGTGAGCAGCAGTGCTGCCAGGTGTTCAGCCGCTTCAGCTCCCGACAGCAGCGGTGCTACCACAACGAATTCGTCACCGCCCATGCGTGCCACCAGATTGTGCCCGGAGACGGCGGCGCGCAGTCGACCGGCGATGACCTGCAGCAGCTGGTCGCCGCAGCCATGACCGCGCGAATCATTGATGTTCTTGAAATGATCGATGTCGAGGTAGATCAGCGCCAGCAAGCGGTTTCCCACCGCGGCCTTCTTCAGAATCCGAGGCAGCTTGGCGTGCAGGTACATGCGATTGGGCAATCGGGTGAGTGCGTCGTGCTGCGCCAGTTGCAGCAGTTTGCGCCGGTTCGATCGTTCGAGATCCTCCGCCTCGCGGCGGTGGCTCACATCGTGTCCGACCAGGGTCAGCAGCCGGCGACCCGGCATCTCGATGGCCGTGACCGCAACTTCGACATCCGACCAGTGGCCGTCGCTGCGGCGGCCACGCGACTCGATGACTCGCCGTGTCGGATCACGCGCGGCGACTTCGAGAATCTCGGAACTGATATCAGGAAAGATGTCCTGGACGCAATACCCCGGCAGCTCGGCGGCAGTACAGTCGAGCGCCGTCATGACGATCCGGTTGGCTTCAAGGATTCGCCATGAGCCAGGCTCCACGAGCACGATCGCTTCCTGCAGCTGCAGCACGATCGATTCATAGCGTACTTCGACCTCCAGCTGTGCCGCCAGGGTGCGCCGTAGCCGCAGCAGCAACCAGGCGATCGCCGCCCCGGACACGATGAACAAGGCCAGCAAGCCGACCAGGAAATACCAGGTGGTGCGGTAGCCGAGCGCGAAGATGTCACGCGCAGCGGATGTACTCAGGAACGCGGCCGGACGATGGTCGATGGTGCGCAGCATCGTATATCCCGTGATCTGATGTTCGTCCGAAGCGAGCACCAGCGTACGCGGCGATGGGTAAGGAATTGCAAGCCAGTCTCGAACCCCCGCGGGAAAGCCCGCAAGTTTGTCCGCCCCGCCGGTCAGATAGGTCACTGACACGGGTAATCGGCTGGTAGTTTGAATGCGCTGAACCTCTTGCTGGCCGATCAGGCGTGCAAACAGCATGATGGCGCCCGTGGGGGCGGTCCGGTTGGTGCGTTTGATCTCCATCGCCGCGACTGCCGCCAAGCCGGCCGGAGTCCTCACGAGCCGATCGGCGGGCGCCAGCAGCGCGAGGTGCTGGTCCTGGGCGATGAAAGGCCGCAGGGATTGCAGCAGCGCAATGGGCGCCGGGGAAATGATGCGGCCGCTGGCACGATCCAGATAGCACGAATAGACCTCGTGCCCGTCGGCTGCGACGATCCAGGCGATGTCGACATGCAGGCCGCCGAGAGTCTCGGAAACGAAGTTTGCCGCGATGTACTTGGGGTCGCCGCTGAGCAGGTAATTCGCGGTGTCATCCCACTCGGCGTAATCGCGATTGCTGATATTCAGCTGCTGCAGGTCGGAATCGAACGCGCGGTAGAGCTGCATCGCGTTCTGGTCCATGGCATTGGCCTCGATCAGCCTGAAGCTGCCGAGCAATGCTCTGGCGCCCGCGGTCAGGCCCGCACACACACCCAGGAGCGTCAGGCCGTAGACCACGATCAACGGCAGGAATTGACGATTCGCCCTGACGCCAGATGCGGATACCGATGGATCCGGCGGGCCCGCTCCGGGTTGGGAGAGCGTGTCCTCGGGCGTGTGCGAGCTCGATATCGGCGCGGGGCGAGGCTGGGACATGCAATCCTTGGGCGATTATGACGCGCCGCACTACTCACTAAGGTCGCCCACGCCGATCGCGCAACATAATGACGCGAAACTGTCGAGGCGAGGGTGATGCAGTCAGCACAATTCACGCGGGAGCGCGGATCCGGGCGACAACGCTGCGTGCTCGAGGCCGGTGACCGGCGGCTGCCGCTGGTTTGGCTGTTGGTACATCTGATGACACCGATGTTCATTGAACTTAATAAAACCAATTAAATCAGCGGCATAGAGAGTCGTTCGAATCCCTCTCTCTCCGCCAAATCAATCGCTTGCGCTTGTTTCAAATGCGAGCGCAAACACGTCGTACGGAAATTTGCGATCAGCTGACAACTTCAGGGCAAGCACGACACAACGATCGCTTTCAATGGCGATGGAACACGCTGGCCCTCAGACGTTTCGCTCGAGAAGGCGAGAGCGCGTCTCCAGGCAGCCCACGCCTACTCACCGCAGACGTGGACCCATTCCTGCAGAGACGAACTTTGCGACAGCGCCCGCCGCGCTCGCCAAGACAGTCGGAGTACAAAGCGGGGGACACCGGCAACGGGACGACTCGTTCGCGAGTTCGAATCTCGCCCTCTCCGCCGAATAAATAGAGATGCGACTGCCCGGTTTTCCCCGAGGCGGCAGTCGCGAACGTCGGCTATCAGGCAGCCAGGCACCGTCGCACCCTGGGGGTCGATCATCTCCACTGGCGCTGAAAGTTAGAGACACATGGCATGCTCGGCGCGCAATGCGGCAGCCAGCGCATCGACGTCGGCGTGAGTGCTGTAGAGACCGGGCGTCACGCGGATCACGGGTCCTTTGGCAATGCCGTCACGCCAGACGGTGTGTACGCGATGTCTTTCCAATAGACGTCGCTGGACCCGTTGCGCGTCGGCATCCGTTGCCATGCCCTTCAGCCGCAAGCTGGTGATCGTGCAGTACCGGGCCGGATCATCGGGGACGCAAATTTCTACATTGGGCAAGTCGCGCACTGCGTTCACCCATCGGTCACGAAGTGCACGCATATGCCGCTCTTTCGCGGCTGCTCCCACGGCAAAATGGAACTCAACGGCCTTAGGTATGCTCAGCACCGCCGCGAAATCGATCGTACCCGCAGGGACCCGCGCCGCGATGTCATCGCCAGGATCCTCGGCATCGTCGTACGCGACGTCGATGTCCATGATCCTGGATCTGCGGATGTACATCGCGCCCGTGCCGAGCGGCGCGGAGGTCCATTTGTGTACCGACCAGCCGACAAAATCCGCGCCAAGATTGTCGATTGTGAAATCGAGACAGGCAATGCCGTGTGCGGCATCGACGACGGTGTCAACGCCACGTTGGCGAGCCATGGCGACGATCTCGCGGACCGGCGTTACTAAACCAGTACGGTTCGAGACCTGGGTCACCAGCAGTAACTTCGCATTGGGCGCACCACTGAGAGCTTCCTGGTAGGCGGCCAGTATGTTGGCCGTAGTCGCAGGCTCCGGCATCGCAAATTTCACCACTTGCGCCCCACGGTGATCCCCGAGCCAGTCCATTGCCGCGATCATGTCGGCATAGTCAAGATCGCAGCAGACCACCGCATCGCCGGGCTTGATACCCTTGTAATTGACGATGAGCATCTGCAAGGCCTCGGTGCCGCTGCGTGTGAGCGCGATTTCCTCGGCCTGGCAGCCGACCTGGCGCGCGATCGCTTCCTGTGCTGCACGTCCGCCCGCGGCACGGCAGGCACCGGGGAGCACGTTGCGAGCCCACAGTGAGTTCGTCTGGTTAACGAAAGTGATGTGCCTGCCATAGTCCGCCGCAACCTCGCGCGGCATGATGCTCCAATAGCCATTTTCGAGATTATGGACGGCGGGCTCGACGTCATAGTGCTTCGGCAAGTCCTCCACAGAGATCGAGTTTGGGCGCAAAGGCGCCGCTGTCATCGTGGGACTGAGCGCTGCACTGACGGGTTTCGAAGTCAGCAGCATGGCCGGACCGCCGGCCACAGCGGTCTTGAGAAACTCTCGCCGGTTACGTAGGAATGGCATGGATTGTCGTGGCCTCAAGCGATGTAACTGATTGATACATCAAGTGGCGCCTATGCGAGGTGTTTCGCCATCAAGGCTGCCGGTGATACGCATTGCCAATTCCGCTTACGAACTGTAACTCACCATGGTTTTGATCAGCATCAAGAGAGTACCCGATCTTAGAGTCACCGCATTTATTGAGACGGTGGCAAACTTGGATGATGATGGCTGAAGAAATACGCGGTGACGAATGTGGCGCTGAGAGTCGGGTAAAAGGCCTGAATGAGATAAACGTGGATCTGCTGCAACAGCAGCATGCCCAAAAGAAAGCCCAGGATGCACACCGGTACAAAGAAGAGCAGCGGCTTGAAGTCCCTGATCACCGTGTCCGACAAAATGAATATGCTCGCGCTGGTCATGCCGACGCTCTGAATCATCATGCTGAAATCGCGCGCGAGCACACGATCTACGTGCAGGAACACGTTCAGCACCGGGAACGCAACGGCTCCGCGGCCCTCGGGAGTAAACCCAGCGACAAAGGCCCCAGCGACCATCATGCCCGCGTAGTACCAATGCTCAGCGAGAAATCGGACGCTATCAAAGGTACTGAACAGGCCGACCCACAAGGCAAGAGCATAAAGGCACCAGCCGGCAAAGATCCTGCTACTAAACATTACTCGCTGACAGCCCTGGCTAATCGCATGGTTGGCTCCCGGATCCGTGCGGCCGCTTCAGAAATGGTAGCTCACCATAACCTTCAGGAGCACTGATGGCACCAGCTGACCTTGGGTGCCTACGGATGGAGCAGCGTTGGCATAGTGATACACGCGAAATTCGGCGTCGCCATAGACCTGCCACGGACCAAAGCCTGCCTCGACCCCCGGTGACAGCAGCAGGCGATGGTAGCCGCTGTTGTACGGATCGGCCTGCACGCCGCTGTCATGTAACCGATCCGAGCCGATCAACTGCAGTAGTGTGGCGAGGGTGCCTACCTGCCCGAGTGCAATGCCGTCGTATAAAACCCCCATCGCGGCGTCGATCTCGTTACCCGGTCGATAACCCTCGCGCGTATTGAAGGGGCGATCGAGCAAGGCCTCGGCAAACCATTTCAGATGCGGGCCGGCACCGATGCTACCCAAATGGTAGCCACCCAGCAGCAAATCCGTGGTGCCCGTGCCGATCGAAGAATCGCGGTCGAAATTAGGATAGGTCCAATCCCCCGAGGGTAGCTTCAGTCCGAGCGTCAGTGCCGTGGATAGATCGGACGAGAATCCTGTGTAGCGAGCAGTGAGTCGGGTGTCGCCGAGCGCAGTGTGGCGAAAGGTGGTCACGTCCGGGGCTGCGGGAGTTCCTATATCCGTGCGGAAGAGTCGGTCCCAATAAGGCAGTTCCAGTGACGCGCCCCAGTTGCTGTTGAACTGATAGTCCAACCCCAGGTCACCAAAATTGGTTTGAAGCTCCTTGTCGGTATTCGCGGAGGCTGGCGCCGCATGCGCGCCAACCCAGTTTTGGTTCTGGTCCATATAGTCATCCTCAAGGTACACGGACCCGCCTGGGTGGCTTGGGATCATGGTGACAGTACCCACATCAAACACGCCACATCCGCAGGCGCACGCGAAGCTCGCGGACGGCGCCAGTCCGACCAGTAGGCCGAAAACCGCGACTGGTGCGAAGCATCGCAAACCGGAATCACTCGATGCGCGCGCCATCGACGAGCGAGCAATAAGATCGGCGATGGCACGGCCATCGCTCTGAATTGAATCAAACATCTGAAGCTCCCCATTTAAGGCAGGCAAAAGGCAACACGCGACGGGCGTTATGCCCGTCAAGGTGCCCTATCAGCGCTCAGATCAGTGAGCGCAACGGGGTCAAACTTCGAGGGGTGGGCCGCGCGGCGACTGTGCGCGCGGCGCGATTTGGAAATAGCCGATTTGCGGCGATGATATCAGCGGTCGAGCTGATGCTTGCACCGGCGCCGGCACAGCAGTCATTGCCGCTAGTGCCGCGAACGTGGGACTCGCGCCGTAGGGGCAAGTGCTGTGATCTTGGTGGGAGGGGGCGCCGTCCTTACCGGCACTCGGGTCGCCGGCCAAGTCATGCTGTGCGGGCACACTCATCGGCATATCCATGGGCATGTCCATCGACATATCCATGGGCATCGAAGGCGCCGGCGCATAGCCTTCGCACAGGGTGATCCGCACGCCAAAGTTCGGACCGAACATCGGCATGAACCCGACTGGAATCATTGCGCGCAGCAGCAAGCCGGGTAGCACGAACGCCACCCACAGCCTTGCGCGCCTGCGACCCCAACTGATCAAGTAACTGTCTACCTTTGCGATGCGCCGATCCATGAGCGATCTACGGCGCAGCAAGCATAGACGAAGAAAGTCACATTCACTAGCGCGGTCGCGACCCACCCCTAAAACCAACTCCCTCCAGATACGCGCGACCGAACGACCTGGCGCGCTTGGGCTTCGGAGAGGCTTTAACAAGCGCCTCTGCATCGCTACCCGTGAAATCCTCCATCGCCTTTTCCGTGGATTCCAAAGTGCTGGCCGCAATGAAATCGCGCGCCCGCTTCAGATTCTCATCCGGATTCTCGAGGAACGACTTCTTGGAACTTTCACTGCCGAAACAATAGGTCTCGCCATCCTTGCCGGTCCAGATCGTCTTACAGTCGGTCATCCGCCAATCCTTCCGCGCACTGGCCCCCAAACTGGACTTGCGCTGGCGGCGTCGTGGTGTCGCGTCATAATCACTCTGCTGGAATTGCGTACCGATCGACGCACTTTAAAACTGAACGGTGGCTAAACCCGTGGACCTGATTCATCAGCTGTAATTCCCCAAAGGCTCCCGATGGCTGGGCCGATATTGGTGGCCCCAGATACGCCCGTCAGCGTTTTGATCGGGACACTAGCGTGGCTGGGCGGAGCATCTGCGCCTGGCTGGCAAAGCGCTGCGCCATCTGGCCGCAGACCAACTCACACAACTGGTACACACGCGGATCTGCGATCCGGTAGAACGCGTTAGTGCCTTGCGCTGAGCGTTCCACGAATCCGTGCCGCATCAGCGTTGCCAGGTGTTTGGACACATTGGCCTGGCTGCAATCCAGCAGTTCCGTGAGTTCACCGACGTTGTACGCCTTGTCGCGCAACGCGTTGAGGATCTTGAGCCGCAACGGCTCGGACAGCGCCCGGAAGTATTCGGCGACGTGGCCCAAGGCCCGATCATCCAGTGCCTTCAAGAGTGTGCATCCCCTAAAGCGACCTAGTGTCACAGTCTACCTTCGATCACTACTTGTATCAATCGCCATATAACGATAGAGTAAAGAAGAAGCGGAGAGAATGCAATGAAGTCTGCGGTCATAGTCTGTCTCGCGGGAATCCTGGTTAATCTGCCGGCGCCGGCCGCCAATCTTGCGACTTACACGGTCAGTGCGCAGACGGAAGGCACGCCCTTTACCGCCGCCGGCACGATTGAGGCCGTGCGTCAGGGCACGCTTGCCTCCCAGGTCTCGGGCCGCGTCACGCAGGTACTGGTACGCAATGGGGACGACGTCAAGGCGGGACAGCCGCTGATCCAGATCGACGCCGGTGATTCGGGGGATACGGCCGCGGCGAGCGACGCGGCGGCCGGCGGCGCGGCGGCGCGCCTTGTCAGCGCCCGGGCGGATTATGAACGTGCGCAGCGCCTTCGGGAGCAGGATTACATCAGCGTGGCCGCGATGCAGCGTGCGGAGGCCGCTCTGCATTCGGCCCAGGCCGAGGCGCAAGCGAGCAGTGCGCTGGCCAAGGCCGCGCACACGCGGGCGGCCTGGCACACGGTGACGGCGCCCTATGCTGGGCATGTGGTGAATCTTTGGGTCAGCGCCGGAGATCTTGCGACGCCAGGCAAGCCGCTGCTCGCTCTCTACGATCCGGCGGTTCTGCGCGTGATTGCGCAGGTGCCGGAGTCGCTGGCGAGCCGCCTCCAATCCGGCTCAGTCGCCGAGCTTGCCGTGGGGACTTCCGCGCCCATCGCGCTTGCCGCGTGGCGCGTGATACCGGCCATCGAGCCGTTGACACACAGCATTGAAGTCCGAGCGGAGTTACCGGCTGGGACCGCGCTTCAGCCGGGCCAGTTCGCGAGTCTCTTACTGCCGCTACGCGAGACTTCATCGCAACTGCGCATCCCGATGAGCGCCGTGCTGCGTCGCAGCGAGGTGATTGGCGTTTATGTGGTAGACGCCGATGGGGCGGCGCACCTGCGTCAGGTGCGCCTCGGCGCGGCGATCGATGATTCGGTGATCGTACTCTCAGGATTGCAAAGCGGTGAGCGAGTGGCGCTCGATCCCGTGGCCGCCGGGAGGCGATAGGCCATCTCATGGGTGTCGCCGGCCGCATCGCGAGATACTTCCAGTCCGCGCGCATCACGCCGCTGCTGGCGCTGGTGGCGTTGCTGTTGGGGCTGTTCGCGGCGCTGGTAACGCCTCGGGAGGAAGAGCCGCAGATTAATGTGACCATGGCCAACGTGCTGATCCCATTCCCAGGGGCTTCAGCGCGGCAGGTCGAACAATCGGTGGCGGGACCTGCTGAACAGGTGCTTGGTCAGATGGCCGGGCTGGAGCATGTCATGTCGGTGTCCCGGCCTGGCATGGCCGTAATTACGGTGCAGTTCAAGGTCGGCGTGCCGAGGATCGAGGCTCTGGTTCGGCTCTATGACACGCTCAATTCCAATCGGGACTGGCTTCCCCCAGGCCTCGGGGTCGGTGAACCGATCGTCAAACCCAAGGGCATTGATGACGTTCCCATCCTGACTGCCACTCTGTACGACCAGCGGCCTGGCAGTGGCGCGTTTGAACTCGAGCGTATCGCCCACGCCATGGAGGCGGATCTCAAGCGTGTTGCCGGAACGCGGGAAGTGGCGACCATCGGTGGACCGAAACGGGCTATCAACATCGTCCTGGATCCCCAGGCCTTGCGCGCGGTGGGCATCACCATCCCCGACCTGCAGCGCACCCTGCAATCGGCCAACTCGGGGCTGCCAGCCGGCAGCATCGTGCGCGGCGATGAAGCCATCGCCATCGATGGCGGTGGATTTTTGGAGAATGCCGACGCGGTGGCCGACCTCATCGTCGGCGTGCATGCAGACCGCCCCGTCTTCCTGCGTGACGTCGCCCGCGTGAGTGACGGTGCGCCGCCCCCTGAGCACTACGTCTGGTACGGCACCGCGGGCAAGACTGCGGCGGAGTTTCCGGCGGTGACCCTGAGCGTCACCAAGAAACCCGGTGAAAACGCGGTCGATGTCACGGCACGACTCCGGGCCCGCATTGCCGAGCTCAAGAACTCGGAGATTCCGGAAGGCGTGGGTGTTGAAATCTCTCGCGACTATGGCGCGACGGCTAATGAGAAGGCCCTGAAGCTGATCGAGAAACTGGTGTTTGCGACTGCCTCGGTCGTGGCATTGGTGTTCTTCGCGATGGGCCGACGGGAAGCGGCCATCGTCGGCATTGCGGTGGCCTTGACCCTTACGGCAACGCTGTTTGCGTCCTGGGCCTGGGGCTTTACGCTCAATCGCGTGAGTCTCTTCGCGCTGATCTTCTCGATCGGCATCCTGGTCGACGATGCCATCGTCGTGGTGGAGAATATCCACCGGCATCTGCAGCTCACGCCCGAGCGAACTCTGACCGAGATCATCCCGCAGGCCGTGGACGAGGTCGGCGGACCAACCATCCTCGCGACATTAAGCGTGATTGCCGCGCTGCTGCCGATGGCCTTCGTCAGTGGACTGATGGGCCCCTATATGGGCCCGATCCCGATCAACGCCTCCATGGGCATGCTGATCTCGCTCGCAGTCGCATTCACATTGACCCCTTGGCTCGCGCGGCTTTGGTTACGGCCCGACGCAAAAGGTGCTCATGCGAGCTGGTCCGCGCGCCTGGAGCCAGGATTCCGCCGACTGTTTTCGCCGTTTCTCGATGCAAAGGTCGCACAGAAGAACCGCAGGCGGCTGTGGGGAGGTGTAGGGGTGATGATCCTGCTGGCCGTCGCGCTTCCTGGGATTCAGTGGGTCGTGCTCAAGATGCTGCCGTTCGACAACAAGTCGGAATTTCAGGTGGTCGTCGACATGCCTGCCGGCACACCGGTGGAACGCACCGCGTCGACGCTGGCGGACATGGGTCGCTACCTGGCGCAAGTGCCCGAAGTTCGAAACTACCAGGTGTATGCGGGGCTCTCGGCGCCGATCAACTTCAATGGCCTGGTGCGTCAGTACTACCTGCGCTCGGGCGGCGCGCTGGGCGACATCCAGGTGAACCTGGTGGACAAGCACGAGCGGCGCGATCAGAGCCACGTGATCGCGGAGCGACTGCGTCCGGCGCTGGCTGCGATCGCGCGCACTCACGGCGCCGTCGTCAAGGTCGTCGAAGTACCGCCGGGGCCTCCGGTGCTCGCGCCAATCGTGGCGGAGGTCTACGGCCCGGATGACGCCGGACGGTTGAAAGTCGCTCAGGCCGTGCGAAGCGCGTTTCTTCATGAGCCTGGGCTGGTGGACGTGGATGCCTCGTATATCGCCGCGGCGCCTCGTGAGGTGCTGGCGGTCGATCGTCCGAAGGCCGCGCGACTCGGCGTCAGCGATGCCGATATTGTCACGACGCTGCGAGCGGGCATTGCCGGGGAAGACGCGACGTTCCTCGAGGATGCGAGCAAGTACCCGGCACCACTGCGCCTGCAATTGCCCGACAGCACGCACGGCGGTCTCGATGCTGTCCTGGGCCTGGGCGTGCGTGCCGCCAACGGCGCGCTGGTTCCGCTCGGCTCATTGGTCGAGGTGCGCACCAGCACCGTGGAGCAGCCGCGCTATCACAAGGACCTGCTGCCTCTCGTGTATGTCACCGGTGATATGGCGGGGCGGGTCGATAGCCCGCTGTACGGTATGTTTGGCCTGCGCGCAGCAATTGGCCGCATCGTGGCACCGGATGGGGGCGGCATCACCGAGTACTTTATCCGCCAGCCTTCCGATCCTTATCGGGGCTACTCGCTCAAATGGGACGGGGAATGGCAGATTACCTATGAGACTTTTCGCGACATGGGTGCGGCCTATGCGGTCGGCCTGATTCTGATCTATTTGCTGGTGGTGGCGCAGTTCGGCTCCTACCTCACGCCGCTGATCATCATGGCGCCGATCCCGCTGACGATTATCGGCGTGATGCCAGGCCACGCGTTGCTGCACTCGCAGTTCACCGCCACCTCGATGATCGGCATGATCGCTCTGGCCGGCATCATCGTGCGCAACTCGATCTTATTGGTCGATTTTATCAATCTGCAACTTGCGGCTGGCACGCAGTTTCGGGAGGCCGTGATTCGTTCGGCCGCCACGCGCGCGCAGCCGATCGCGCTCACCGCACTCGCGGCGATGCTCGGAGCGCTGTTCATTCTGGGCGACCCCATATTCAACGGCCTCGCGATCTCCCTGATCTTCGGCATCATGGTTTCAACGGTACTGACCCTGGTCGTCATTCCGTTGCTCTACTACGCCGTGTATCGCCAGACGTACCCAATTGCATTGGCTGAACCTTCCGCACAGGAGCAATCAACATGACCTCGTGGCAACTCACCCGTGTTATCGCCGGCACCTTTGTCCTGCTATCGCTCGCCCTGGGCGTGCAGGGCAGCCCGATCTACCAGAGCAGCTATTGGCTGTGGTTCACGGCCTTCGTCGGCGCGAACCTGCTGCAGAGCGGTCTGACGCGCTGGTGCCTGATGGAGCGCATTCTGCGCGGCTTGGGCCTCAAAGCCGGCGCGGGTTGAGCGAGGCAGGGCGCGGAGTTCTTATCATGAGATATGTCATTGTGGCGACGCTCCTGTTGGCTCCCGCCGCGGCTCTGGCGGGTGGGATCAGCGTGACAGACACCTGGCGCGCGGCGATGGCTCACGATCCGAACTTCGCCGCGGCCCAGGCCCAGCGGGATGCTGGGCGGGCCCGCGGGGCCGAAGGCCGAGCGTTGTGGATGCCCACGCTCTCGGCGAGCGGAGGGGTCGCACGCAGCGATCTGGACAGCCGTACGCAAGGTGCGTTTTTCTCCGCTCCGGGGTTCGGCAGTACCAACGGTGTCGATTTCCAGACCAGCGTCAATGGGGGCACGGCGACACGTTGGGCATTCATTGCCGAGCAGCCGCTGTTTGACGCCGCGCGGCGCGCGGATTCCACCGCGCAGAGAGATTCGGCGCGCATTGCCGAGGCTCAATATCGTGCAGCCGAGCAGGATCTCATGCTGCGCAGTGCCCACGCCTACTTCGAAGTGCTTAACGCGCGCGCGCAGCTGCAGACTCTGGTGCGGTTGCGCTCTTCGGCCGAGAAGACACGCGCAGAGATGCAGGCGCGCTACGAGACTGGGGACATTCCGGTCACCGACATGCGCGAGGCGCAGGCCAACGCGGACTCCATCGCCGTGCAGGAGCTCGACGCGCGCAGTGCCGTCACGTTGAGCGAGGCGTCGTTCGCCGATCTGACGGGATTGGATGCCACCGATCTGGGTGTGCTGCCGGAGGCAGCGACGGCGGATATGCCAGCCCCCGACCCGCTGGCCTCCTGGACGCAGCGCGCCATCATCGCCAGCCCGCTGCTGGCGATCCAGCACCTGGTGTTGAGCACGGCGAGCGCGCAGGTGAATCGATACGACGCGTTGAGCTCACCGCGCGTGAGCCTAGTGGCGCAGGTCGGGCGAGACTCCTTGCACGGCAACGGGGACTTCGGGTCCACCGATATCACAGGACGTCAGGCGAGTATCGGCATCCAGGCCTCGATCCCGCTATTTACGGGCGGCATGCGCAGTGCGCAACGGCACGAGGCGAAGGCTCTGGAGCATCAGGCCGAGGCCGAGCTGGACGGGGCCGACCAGCAGGTGAGGCAGCAGACGCGCACGGCTTGGTTGTCGCTTACGACCGCGGCGGCCCGCGTACAGGCGTTGCAGCACCTGCGAGCATCCGCCGCAAGCCGACGCGACGCCACGCGTCTGGGGGCTGAGATTGGGGGCCGCACGGCCCTGGAGTTGCTCGGCGCGGAAGCGGACTACCAGCGTTCCGGAGCGGATTTCCAACGGGCGCAAAGCGACAGGTTCCTGGCTGGGCTGCAGCTCAAAGCAGTGGCGGGCGAGCTCGGCGCGGCCGACCTTGAGCAGGTTGATGATCGACTCAGATCGTCTCGGCCGGAGGCGAAATGATGCTTCTAAACCAACACAGGCGGGGATGAAGACATGGCTCACATTGCAATCCTGGGGGCTGGAACCGGCGGTATGCCGGCGGCCTACGAGCTTCGGGCGGCGATTGGTTCCCAGCATCGGATCACGGTCGTCAACGCGCTCGATTATTTCCAGTTCGTGCCTTCCAATCCGTGGCTAGCCGTGGGCTGGCGTAAGCGGTCGGCCATCACGTTTCCAATCGCCCCTCACTTGAAGCGGCGCAAGATCGACTTCATCGCGCAATCGGTCCTGAAGATTGACGCCGTGCAGAATCGGTTGGAGATGGCCGACGGCAGTACCCTGTCCTACGACTACTTGCTCATCACGACGGGGCCCAAGCTGTCCTTCGCGGAAGTCCCGGGATCGGGACCGGACGGGGGTTATACACACTCCGTCTGCACGGTCGATCACGCTGAGAAAACCTGGGCGGCGTATCAGGAATTCCTGAAGGATCCGGGCCCGGTCATCATCGGTGCCATGCCGATGGCCAGTTGCTTCGGACCCGCCTATGAGTTCAGCTTTATTCTGAGCACGGATCTTCGGCGTCGCCGGCTTCGCCACAAGGTGCCCATGACCTATGTCACGAGTGAACCTTACATTGGCCATCTCGGTCTGGGCGGAGTAGGGGACTCCAAGGGGCTGCTGGAATCGGAATTGCGCAACAACGACGTCAAATGGATCACGAACGCCAAGGTCACTCGGCTTGAACCCGGCAAGATGTTCGTCACCGAAGTCGACGCCAACGGCCAGACCGTGAAGGAACACGAGCTGCCCTTCAAGTTCTCCATGATGCTTCCGGCGTTCAAGGGAGTCGATGCTGTGGCCGCGGTCGAAGGGCTGTGCAATCCCCGCGGCTTCGTTATCGTCGATGAGAACCAGCGCAGCAAGAAATACTCGAATATCTACTCGGCCGGCGTCTGCATTGCGATCCCACCGGTGGAAGCGACACCGGTGCCCACGGGCGCGCCGAAAACCGGCTACATGATTGAAACCATGGTCAGCGCGATTGTGAAAAACATCGCGGCAGATATCACCGGGCAGCCCTCGACCGCAAAAGGATCCTGGGACGCCATTTGCCTCGCCGATATGGGCAGTACCGGGGCCGCGTTCGTCGCTGTTCCGCAAATTCCGCCACGCAACGTGAATTGGTTCAAGAAAGGCCGCTGGGTCCACTGGGCGAAGGTGGCGTTCGAAAAATACTTCATCTTCAAAATGAAGCGGGGACACTACGAGCCATTGTATGAAAGGTACATGCTCAGGGCGCTGGGCATCCGTCGGTTACAGGTATAAGAGGAGGTTCCGTAAGTGAGGCGCGGCGGATTGCCCGAGGGCGAGCCGCGTCGAGCGAGGAAATAGACCATGAGCGAACATTCAAAGCTGATCGAGACACTTGACCCCGCAGAAGTTGCGCGACTGCTGAGAGCCGGAAAGATCCTGCTGATTGATGTGCGGGAACCGGCGGAGTATGCGTCGGAGCGGATTCACGGCGCGCTGCTGTATCCGTTATCGACCTTTGATGCCGCTGCACTTCCCACTGATGGAACGCGACGGGTGGTGTTCCACTGCGGTAGCGGGAAGCGATCGCTGGTGGCCGCCGAGAAATACCTGGCGGCAGGTCACAATCACGCCGCGCACCTGGACGGGGGGATCTCGTCGTGGAAAGCGGCCGGTCTACCGGTGATAGCGCTGGGTGGAGCTGCATAAGCGGTCGCTGGGCGACGCTTCATACCGACACAGCATACCCTATGAATCAACACTGCTATTCTGTCAGCGTTGCCGTGCATCGATTTGATCCACCTTGAAATCCGCCCGGAAAGTGATGAAACCATATCCTCATACCTACAGTGTTGGTGCACGCGGATCTACCACCGGAACCGTTGTCGTTGCCTCCCACGGTGTCCCCATTCTCGAGACCGCGCCGCCGCTGGAGTTCGATGGTCCCGGAGACGCGTGGTCGCCGGAAACCCTGCTCGTGGCAGCGGTAGCGAACTGCTTTATCCTCACGTTTCGCGGTATTGCGCGTGCGGCAAAATTCCCCTGGGAACAGCTGGAGTGCCAGGTCGATGGGGTACTTGACCGAGTCTCTGGCGTTAGTCAGTTTTCAAAGTTCAGCACCCTAGCTACGCTTAATGTGAAAGCGGGGACAGATTGCACGAAGGCGCAGGAACTGATGGAACGCGCCGAGAAGCTCTGTCTGGTCGCGAATTCGCTACGCGCGGAGCGTTTCCTTGAAACCCAGGTGCTGGAAACGGTCGGATGAGCGATGAACGATCCCCGTCTGCTGACGCGAAGCCTTGGGACGCGCGCTATGGAGGTGGTGCGGGCTACTACTATGGCGCCGACCCGAATGATTTCCTGCGGGAGCATTTTGGCGAAATCGCCCGCGGCGGTGAGGTTCTATGCTTGGCCGAAGGCGAAGGCAGGAACGCCGTATTTCTCGCTGCGCAGGGCTATGCCGTGGTGGCGGTCGATCAATCGGCTGTCGGTCTCCAAAAGGCAGAACGGCTGGCCGTGCTAAAGGGGGTGCGGATCACGACGATGCAGGCTGATCTTGCCAAGTATCGGATTGAATCGGATCGCTGGGACGGCATCGTATCCATCTGGTGCCACCTGCCGCAGGCACTTCGGACTGAGGTGTACCGTCAGGTCGTCACGGGATTGAAACCAGGAGGCGCGCTGCTGCTCGAGTCCTACACACCCGATCAGCTGCGCTACGGGACTGGTGGGCCGCCGACGGCGGATCGCATGGTGACGCTCAAGGATCTGCGCCGTGATCTCGACGGACTGGTGTTCATCCATGCGATGGAACGCGAGCGGGTGGTGACGGAGGGTACTGGCCATACGGGGCTAAGCGCCGTCGTTCAGATCGTCGCTCGCAGGCCTGCCTGAGGCCAATATGTTCTTCGAGTAGGAGCCATGCAGTCCGTTGCGACGCTGCTTTGTGGCTCACTAGTTGGGTTCTCGTTGGGCCTGATAGGTGGCGGCGGATCAATACTGGCCGTGCCGCTTCTTCTCTATGTCGTTGGCGTCCGCAATCCCCACGTGGCGATCGGAACGAGCGCGCTCGCCGTCGGCGTCAACGCCGCGGTCAATCTCATCGGCCACTGGCGTCGCGGCAACGTCAAATGGCCGTGCGCCGCTGCCTATGCCGGTGCCGGCGTGCTGGGCGCAACCATTGGATCGACGATTGGCAAACTCATCGATGGCAGAAAGCTTCTGCTTCTGTTTGCGCTCGTCATGGTGGCGCTTGGATTCGCGATGCTTCGACCTCGCGCGAGCAGCGGCGACGCCGCTGTGCGAATCAACACTGTGATCGCCGTTCGGTTGATCGGTGCAGGCTTCGTCACAGGAGCGATTTCAGGATTTTTCGGCATCGGTGGGGGATTTCTGATCGTTCCAGGAATCATGCTCGGCAGCGGCATGCCGATTCTGAATGCGATCGCATCGTCGCTCTTCTCAGTCAGTGCGTTCGGACTCACAACCGCCGCGAACTATGCTCTATCCGGACTGATAGACTGGGGCGTAGCCGCAGAGTTTATCGCGGGCGGCGCGCTCGGTGGTCTGCTGGGGGTTCATCTTGCAACGCGGCTCGCCGCACGCCGCCGCCTGCTTTCAACAGTCTTTGCGGGCGTGGTATTTGCGGTGGCAGCTTACATGGCGGTCCGTACGCTGATCGAGCTTCACAGCTGATCCGGGGCGCGCCTGTCCACGCGGACGGGCATGGCGGGGCTGATCTGTGTGAGCAGTAAGTGCGTCGCTGAGAGGGCGTGGAATTGGACCAGGTCGGGGCTGAGCGCCGCAGAGGATGTTCACCATGGAAACGACGCCAAAGAAACTCGAAGCCCGGCCGGCGCCCCAGAAAGCAGCAAACTCTAAACCCCCTGACATCGCTTCCGCGTCGGTTTCCGACACACTGGCCGCTCTGAAGGTGAATCCCGAGATCGGGTTGACGGGTGCGGAAGTGGAGACCCGCCGCAAGGAGAACGGCTACAACGAGGTGGCCGGGCAGAAAGGGCACCCACTCCTCAAATTCCTTGGGAAATTCTGGGGAATCTCGGCATGGATGCTCGAACTGATCATGGCGCTGTCGGCGGTGCTGGGGAAATTCTCCGACTTGGCTGTGGTGGGCGCCCTGTTGGTGATCAACGCCGTGTTGAGCTTTATGCAGGAGCACCGGGCCGCCGGGGTCGTCGAGGCACTGCGGCGACGGCTGCAGGTCAGTGCGCGTGTGCGGCGCGATTCGAGCTGGCAGGTCGTTGCCGCACGGGAGCTGGTTCCCGGCGATATCGTTCGCGTGCGAACCGGCGACATCATTCCGGCGGACGTAAAGCTCCTCTCGGGAGCGTTGAGCGTAGACCAATCAGCGCTCACTGGCGAATCGAAGGACGCGGACAAGGCGCCCGGCGACGTGCTCTCGTCGGGTTCCGTCGTGCGCCGCGGCGAGGGCAACGGCGTGGTCATGCTGACCGGGGCGAAGACGTACTTTGGTCGCACCACGGAGCTGGTACAGGAGGCGCGTCCCAAGCTTCACATCGAAGCGGTGGTCGCCAAAGTCGTGCGCTGGCTGTTCGTCATCGTGGGCGCGCTGCTGTGCATAGTGGTAGTGCTGTCGCTGATCCGTGGTGCCTCACTTATCGAAACGATCCCGCTCATGCTAGTGCTGCTCATGAGTGCAGTACCGGTCGCGCTTCCCGTCATGTTCACGGTCAGCATGGCCGTCGGGTCAAAGGAGTTGGCCAAGCGCGGCGTGCTGGTCACGCGCCTGAGCGCCGCGGAGGATGCCGCCATCATGGACGTGCTGTGCGTGGACAAGACCGGCACGATCACGATGAATCAACTGGCCGTCACCGGCGTGATCCCCCTGGAGCGCTCAACGGAGCTCGACGTGCTGTTCGCCGGCGCGCTGGCCTCGCAGGAGGCCAATCAGGATCCGATTGACCTCGCGTTCCTGGCTGCGGCCAAGGAGCGGCACGTATTCGACAACGTACCCAAGGTCACGCCAGTCTCGTTCACGCCATTCGATCCAAAAAACCGACGCACGGAAGCCGTGGTCGAGCAAGACGGACGGCGCTTTCGCGTGATGAAAGGCGCTGTGCGCACCATCGCCGAGACCTGTGCCTTGGCGCCCCAGGCGATCGAGGTACTGGAGGCGCGCGTCGGCGCGTCAGCCGCCAAGGGGTATCGCACGCTGGCGGTCGCACGCGGCGCCGAGACCGGCGCCGTGGCTCTGGTCGGTATGGTGTCCCTGTACGATCCGCCGCGGCCGGATGCCAAGCAATTGATCGCTGAACTGCGGGCCTTGGGCGTTCCGGTAAAGATGCTTACTGGCGATGCACTGCCGGTCGCGCGTGAGATTGGCCAGGGCGTCGGGCTGCCCAACATTCGACGCGTGGCGGAACTGAAGGCCGCGGGCGGTGCGGCCGGCCAGAAAGCGGTGGAGCTGTTGGCGGGCGCCGATGGATTCGCCGAGGTATATCCGGAGGACAAATATATCGTTGTTCAGCACCTGCAAGCCGCGGGGCATGTTGCCGGCATGACGGGGGACGGGGTCAACGATGCGCCCGCGCTACGCCAGGCGGAGGTGGGCATCGCTGTCAGCACCGCGACCGACGTGGCCAAGGGTGCCGCGAGCGTGGTGCTGACCGAAGCCGGCTTGACGAACATCGTGGCGCTGGTGGAACAAGGCCGGACGATCTATCAGCGCATTCTGACCTGGATTATCAACAAGATCAGCCGGACGATCCTGAAAGCCGCCTTTGTGGCCATCGCATTCGTGGTGACCGGCAAGTTCGTCGTGTCCGCCTTCGCCATGCTGTTGCTGGTCTTCATGACGGACTTCGCGAAGATCTCTTTGGCCACCGACCATGTTCGGCCGTCACAGACACCGGAGACGTGGAACATCGGTGGCTTCATCACCGTGTCGGTGGTGCTGGGTGTCGCGATGGTCGCGGAAACGCTGCTCCTGTTGTGGTTCGGTTGGTCGCGTTTTGGTTTGGCGACCAATAACAATGCGCTCTACACGTTCAGCTTCCTGATGCTGCTGTACTTTGCCGTATTTTCTGTCGTTTCCGCGCGGGAGCGCTGCTGGTTCTGGGCGACTTTACCGAGCAAGACTTTCCTATCAGCCCTGGTTGCGGATGCGATCACGGGCACGATTTTGACGCGTGTGGGCCTTTCGGGACTCACGCCGTTGCCCTGGGGGCAGATGCTCGTCATATTTGTCTACGCGATGGTCTCGTGCCTGATTGTGAACGACGGCGTGAAAGTCGCGATGATCCGATGGCGCGTTCCTGGCGCCGTGGCCGGAATGCGAGTCGACATGACAGAGCAGATCGCCAAGCGCGCCTATGAACTCTACGAGCAGCACGGCCGCCAGGACGGGCGAGCAGTTCAGGACTGGGAGCAGGCGGAGCGTGAGAGCCGGAAAGATAACAGGACCAGGTAGGCTGAAACGAACCGTTCAGCCAGCGCCGCCGAGGGCATGACGGCAGCTGCGAGTCGTATAGTTACAGTCGTAAAGGAGCGAAGACATTAGAACGCAGGTAGCGATTATCGGCGCCGGCCCGGCGGGGCTACTGCTGTCCGAAATGCTGCACCGACGTGGAGTCGCGAGCGTGGTGCTGGAAAAGCATAGTCGTACCCACGTACAGTCGCGCATCCGCGCGGGGGTGCTTGAGCAAAGCACCGTGGACGTGCTGCGGGAAAACGGCCTGTCCGCGCGGCTGGACCGCGAGGGCCAGCCGCACGATGGCATGAAGATCGTCTGGGCTGGGCGCAGCGGCTTCTTTATTGACGTCGCCAAGCATGTTGGTAAGCGATTCATGACCTACGGGCAGACTAGCATTCAGGAGGACCTGTTCGCAGCCGCCGACCGGCGCAGTGCCAATGTGCTGACCGAAGCCGAGGATGTGCAGCTGACGGATGTGACCTCGGATCGCCCCCATGTCACGTTCAAGCAAGGCGGCGAGGCCATACAGCTGAGCTGCGATTTCATTGCCGGTTGCGATGGCTTCCACGGTGTCTCCCGCAATGCTATCCCGCACTCCGTGTTGAACGAGTTCGAGAAGGTCTACCCGTTCGGGTGGCTGGGCATCCTGTCGCAGACGCCACCGTTGCCGGACATCACTTACGCGAATCACCCTCGTGGTTTCGCATTGGCCTCGGCCCGTAGCCCGATCCTCAGTCGCTACTATATTCAGGTGCCACTCGACACCAAGATTCAGGACTGGTCGGACGATCACTTCTGGACTGAACTCAAGGCGCGCTATCCGCGAGAGCTGGCTGACGCCATCGTCACTGGGCATTCGATCGAGAAGTCGATCGCGCCGCTGCGCAGCTACGTGGCTGAACCGATGCGCCACGGCCGTCTATTCCTCGCAGGTGACGCGGCCCACGTTGTCCCGCCTACGGGTGCCAAGGGTCTGAACCTAGCGGTATCAGACGTCTTCTACCTTGCGCGCGCGCTCGCGGCGTTTTACAGCAAGGGCTTAACGGATCTGCTCGACAGCTACAGCGATATGGCGCTGCGCCGGGTCTGGAGCTCAGTGCGCGTCTCGTGGTACCTCACAACTTTGTTGCACCGCTTTCCCGGCGCCAGTGACTTCGACCAGCGGGCTCAGGAGTACGAGCTGGAGTATCTGAAGTCCTCGCATCACGCCCAGGTCGCACTCGCCGAGCAGTACGCGGGCCTTGCGTTCGAAAATGCCGGCTGACTATCTAATTCATCAAAGACCGTATTTGGTGGTGACTAACTAATGCGAGTGGCCGCGTCCGGGTATCCATTTTTGAGGGCGCGCTTGCCGAGGCGGTGCTCCCGAGATGGCTCCGGCGGCTTTGACTGGTTCAAGAGCAGATCGCCGCATTCAAAGCACTGGGCGGCGGTTGGCGCAGCGACAGCCAAGGTAGTCCATGAATGCGATATGACCAAAAGGGAGTAGAGGAGATGCAGTATAGAAAACTGGGGAATACCGGACTCATCGTGAGCGAAGTGGCGCTGGGCACGATGCAGTTCGGAGGCAAGATGAACATGGGAAACCTCGGTCAGGAGGACACAACGCGAATGGTGAAGCTAGCGCTCGACAGGGGCATCAATTTCATTGACACCGCGGATGTCTACAGCCTCGGGGAGAGCGAAACTCTGGTGGGTAATGCCTTGAAAGGCATGAGGGCGGAGATAGTCCTGGCTACCAAAGTCCGGCTCCCCATGAGCGAAAATCTCAATCGAAGCGGCGCAACCCGGGTGAATATCATGCGCGAAGTCGAGGGCAGTCTCCAACGGCTACAGACGGATTACATCGATCTCTACCAGGTGCATGGATGGGACAGCAACACGCCGCTCGACGAAACGCTGCGGACGCTCGATGATGTTGTGCGCCAGGGGAAGGTGCGCTATATCGGGCTGTCAAACTTCATGTCATGGCAAGCGGCCACCGCGGTTATGCTGCAGGAGCGCCTGGGGTTGGAAAAATACGTGACCGCGCAGATGCACTACAGCCTCGTCGGCCGAGGGCTCGAATACGAGTTCCAGTCGTTCGCCGAGTACTACAACATCGGTATCCTGGTTTGGAGCCCGCTTGCCGGCGGTTTCCTGTCGGGCAAGTACAGCCGCGATAATCCTGCTCCTGCCGGCACACGATTCGCCGAGGCCGGTTCGTTCGTGCCATTCGACAAGGAGATGGGCTACCGGGTCGTGGAGGCCCTGAAGCAGGTGGCCGGGCGGCATGGCGTAAGTCCAGCCCGCGCGGCGCTGGCGTGGGTGCTGGGCCGGTCGGCCGTCAGCAGCGTGATCGTCGCTGCCCGGAAGGCGGAGCAACTGGAAGATAACATCGGTGCCGTGGACCTTCGACTCTCCGACGAGGACGTCCGGCTCCTGGATGCGGCATCGGATCCGGGGGTTCCGTACCCGAAGTGGATGGTGCTTCAGCTCGACACCGCGGAAGACCCGCGTTCGAGGGCCCTGTATCCAGAGCGCTACGTAGATGGCAGTCCCTGGAAGGATCGCCGCGGGACCCGATGGTCCGGCTGAGAGTGCTTTCCTGCCCACGACAAAAATCTCGAAACAGCAACGATGTAAACTCATTGGGCAATGGAGAGCCGTGATTCCAGGCGGATGAACGTCGCTGAGCGATGGCCAAAGGACAAATTGACATGAATGCGATCACATCTGTGAACAGCACGCTCGGATTTGTTGGAATCGGCTACATGGGCCGCCCGATTGCGCAGAGGTTGCTTGCAGCCGGCTTCAAGCTGGCCGCTTATGACCGGCACCGGACCAAGGCGGAGGAGCTGATTCAATACGGCGGCACAGTCGCGGAAAGCGTGGCGAAACTTTCCTCCAATTGCGATGTCGTGTTGTCTTGCCTTGCGAGCGATGAGGCTGTTCTTCAAGTTTACGGAGGAGCGGATGGCGTGTTCGCCAATGCGCGTCGGGGCGCGCTGGTTATCGACCTGAGCACCGTGAATCCGAAGACCTCGCAGGAACTCTCGAGAGTAGGCTCAGAGCGTGGAGTTCAGGTCCTCGACGTGACCATGTCGGGGAGTACACCGGTCGCCGAGCAGGGGGCGCTTACCCTGTTCGGCGGCGGGACCGCAGGATGCTTCGCCGCCGCCGAGTCGATCTTTAGAGTGATCGCACGAAAGTATTTTTATCTGGGACCGAGCGGTTCCGGAGCAACCATGAAGCTGGTGGTGAACAGCCTGTTGGGCATCGGAATGCAGGCTATTGCCGAGGCCGTCGCACTGGGTGAGAAGGCTGGGCTCGATCGCAGCCGTTTGCTGGGGGTTCTTTCAGAAACTGCGGTGGTCGCGCCGGCACATGTAGGCAAGCTGGCAAGAGCGCTGAACAACGACTACGGCCCACAATTTCCCCTTCGGCTGATGAATAAAGATTTTAGGCTGATTCTCGACCTTGCAGCTGCGGTCGGCGCGCAGATGCCTGCGACACGAGCGGCTTTTGAGGTCAATGCCGCACAATCGGCGCAAGGACGGGAGCAGGATTTTTCGGCGGTGATTCTGGAGATGGAACAGCAAGCTCATTTGAGTTCCGGTGACAATGGGCGGACTCGAGGCGGAATCGCGTCAACGGACAAGTAGGTCGGTGCTGCCATCGGCCTCGCTGCGCTCTTCAGAACTTGAACATCACTGCCAGCAGCCCAGCCACGATGCCCATTACCAACACGACCAGCGATACGATCGCCAACACGCGAATCGACAACACTTTTCCCGTCATGGCGAGTGACGGCAGGCTGACGGGTGGCAGAGTCATCATCAGCGCCGCGGCAGGCCCCGCGCCCACGCCCAAAGCCAGCATGGCCTGGACGATGGGCACTTCCCCCGCGGTGGGGATGACGAACAGCAGCCCGACCGCAGACATCAGGGCAATCCACCCCAGGTCGTTGCCGAGCGCGGGACCTGCGATCGGAAACAGCCACGCTCGGGTGGCACCCAGAATTAGCACCAGCACCAGGTATTCCGGAATGAGTCCGATCACCAGGCGTACAAACCGGGCGAACCAACCCCTGATCGATGGGCTTTCGGGGGCGGCGTAAGCGATTGCCTGACTCAACTGCGTTCGTAGCCCCGCAATGTCACCCGGTCGGGACAGTCGGCTGATCAGATACCCGGTGCCGAATACCAGCGGTATGCCCAACGCCAGGCGTAGCGCCGACCATTTCCAGCCCAGCACGAATCCCATGAATACCAGAGCCGCCGGATTGAGGACGGTGTTGCCGAGCCAGAACGCCGTCGCCGCAGCGGCGGAGGCGTTCGCGCGTCGCAATCCAATCACCACCGGCGCCGCGCAGCAGGTGCACATCATGCCGGGAATCGCCAACAGACCGCCCAGCGCCACACTGCGAAAACTCGCCTGCCCGAGCACCCGGGAAATCCATGCTCGGGGCGCAAACTCCTGCAGCGCGGACCCCAGCAATAGTCCCAGAACCATCGCTTGCCAAATGGCCTTTCCATAGGCCAGCGCGTAGTCGACCGCCGCCTGCCAAGACGGCGCGGGCGCCTGCGCGGAAGTGCCCATCAGCATCGATTTGCCGATGGAGTGGTTGGCCGAAGCAAGGAATGCCTTGTGGTAGTACGGCATCCACTTCACATAGAACAGACCCACGATCGCGACAATCAGGAGGATCGTGATGCGAGTGGCCGGGATCAATCGCCTATCGTAGAGAGGCACCGCTGCCGCGTGTTCAGCCAATCTGTATCCCCTCACTGCCGGCAACCATGCGGCCGATGACCGATGCCTGAGTAAATCCAAGACGCTCGAAGATTGCTTGCACGAAGGGCAATGCTTCCGGGTTGCAGGCAACCAGCAGGCCGCCCGAGGTCTGCGGATCGGTCAGAATCGCCTGCCGCGCAGCGCTCATGGGATTGAGCGCTCGTACCTGTTTGCCATACGACAGCCAGTTTCGGTTCGAGGCACCGGTCGCAATTCCGGATTCTGCGAGCGCCAATACCCCAGGCAGCAGCGGTACCCTGCCAGCCTCGATGAGCGCGCCCAGACTGCTGCCACGGCACATCTCGAGCAGATGGCCCAGTAATCCAAAACCGGTCACATCGGTCATCGCGTGCACGCCGGGGAGATTCGCAAGCTCGATCCCCGGCAGATTGAGCTGCGTCGTCGTTTCTATCATGACGCGGTAGCTGGCGTCGTCCAATAGGTCCTTCTTGAACGCCGCGGACAAAATACCAACGCCGAGCGGCTTACCCAGGACCAGCAGGTCGCCATCCTGTGCATGGCTGTTGCGTTTTATTTTCTGTGGGTCGATCACGCCGGTGACGGCGAGTCCATAGATGGGCTCCACGGAATCGATGCTATGTCCACCGGCAATGGGAATGCCGGCTTGTGCGCACACCGACTCGCCGCCGCGCAGGATGTCGCGAATGCAGTCGTGCGGCAGCGAATTGATCGGCATGCCGACGATGGCCAACGCCAGCAGTGGGCGCGCACCCATGGCATAGATGTCTGACAGGGCATTGGTGGCCGCGATTCGCCCGAAGTCGAATGGATCATCGACGATCGGCATGAAGAAATCGGTGGTCGCGACGATGGCCTGCTCATCGTTCAGCCGATACACGGCGGCATCGTCGGCAGTATCCGCGCCCACTAGCAGATCGGCGTAAGGCGCGTGCGGCAACGAGTCCTGCAGCAGATCGGCCAGAACGCCAGGGGAAATCTTGCAACCGCAGCCGCCGCCGTGCGAGAGCGACGTCAATCGGGGCCGCGGTTGCGATGATGGCTGCGCGCTCATTGAACCTCGTCTCGCCGGATGGCGGAAGGTAGCAGGAGTCGAACCTACCGGGAAACGATTGACGTCCCCCACCGGGTTTGAAGCCCGGCCGCACCACCGGATGCGCATGCCTTCCGCTGCCCCGTGAGCGCGTCGCGATGATTACGTCAGGTTATTCGCTTCACGCCAGCTGCTGTCGGCACGCAGCACCCGTCCCCGGGGGGTGCGTCGAGTATAGCCAGCGCGGTCGAAGAACTCCAAAACCTGGATGGTGCGCTTTCGGCCCAGTCCGATCGCATCCCGATAGTCAGCCGCCTCGACCAGGCCATGTTGCTCGTACAGACTGCGCAGCTGCCCGGCCAGGGCACGAATACTGTCGCGGTGATAAAACAGATCGCGCACCACCTCGTAGACCTCACACAGCACCGCGCACTTGCGCAACACGCGCCTGACTTCCTCATCGTCGGCGGGCACGGCATGCGCGAGCTCTCGTACCCACGGAGGATCGAAACGTCCCGCGGCCAGGGCGGTTTGTAGCTTTTGCGCCAGGTCGCGTTCGCGCTCGGTCAAGCCGACCCGATGTTCTGGAAGGTGCAGCCAGTAGTCGCTCTGCTGCAGCTGCTGCTGCTGCACCAGTTGGTCGATCAGCGCGCGCCAGAGGGCATCGGCGATGCTCGGTGCACTGATACGTCGCAGGCGCCCCCGATCGATCCCCGGCTCGTCCGGGTGCTGTTGATGGAACGCGCGCAACGCGTCGAGCGCGCGTTGACCCAAGCTTCGCCAATGCGCATCCAGGATCACCGCGCTCCGGCCCGCTGGACCGATGAGCAGCGCCTGCGGTGGCAATGCCAGACGTTCCGGTGCCAGACTGCATAGTCGAACCAGTCGCGGCAATTCGATTCCCTGCGGGGAATGTTCTAGCAATGGCACAATGCCTTCACCCAGCAGCAGTCGCTGAATGGCGCCCAGGCAGGCCATCCGTTCGGGGCTGCGCCGGCGGCGCTCGGGGGCGTCCGGATCGATGACCATTCCCCCACCCACGGTATGGCGCGCCTGGGCGTCTCGGGCGATGAAGACATCGCCAGCAACCGAGCAGACGGGGCTATCGAACACCAGCTGTGCGCGCGCGCTGCCGCCGCAAGTCAGCTCGTTGGCCTCCAGCAGCAGCACACGAGCCACCCGATGTGCGGTGCCCAGATGCACGTGCAGCGGCGCCCGATTTGTCAGCGTCACACTGCCAGCCAGCCAGCGCAGCTGGACATCGATCCGGGTACTGGGCTGAAGCGCGCGCGGATCGGCCAACCAGTCTCCGCGCGTCAGTTCCGTGCGGTCGATCCCAGCCAGGTTCAATGCGCAGCGCTGGCCCGCCCGACCGGATTCGCACTCGCGGTTTTGCGCGTGAATACTGCGCACCCGTACTAGCGCGCCGACCGGCATCACGCTGAGCGTATCGCCCACGACAACGCGCCCAGCCAGCGCAGTGCCGGTGGCCACGGTGCCTCGACCCGGCAAAGTAAAGACGCGATCCACCGCCAGGCGAAACAAACCAGCGTCGGAACGCATCGGCCAGCCTGCCGCGATGTCAATCAGGTGGGCACGAAGTGCCGCTACACCCGGATCATCGGCGGCGGCGGCATTGAGCGCGAACAGCGGCGCGTCGTGCAGCGCCGTGGGGGCGAGCAGGGCTGTTATCTGCGCCGCCACCTCCAGCGACCTCGCCTGGTCTACCCGATCGATTTTGCTGAGCGCCACGGCACCGCAACGCACCCCCAGCAGGCTCAGTATGTTCAGGTGTTCGCGTGTCTGGGGCATCACGCCGTCATCCGCGGCGACCACCAGAAGCGCAAAGTCGATACCCCCGGCGCCGGCTACCATCGTATGCACCAACCGCTCATGGCCTGGGACATCGATGATTCCCAGGGTCTCACTGCCGATCACGGGAGCATAGGCATAGCCGAGCTGGATGGAGATTCCGCGCTCCTTCTCCTCCTTGAGCCGATCCGTATCGACGCCGGTCAAGGCGCGCACCAGGCTGGTCTTGCCGTGATCGATGTGGCCGGCCGTGCCGATGATCATCGGCCGAGCGTACTCCACTGCGCCTGGAATTCGGCTTCATCCCCCACTTCCAGGCAGCGCAGGTCGAGCCACAGCGCCTTGTCGGCGAGTCGCCCGATGACAGGACGTGGTAATGCGCGCAGCGTGGCCTCGAGCCGATCAACACCGGAGCGCCTGGCGCGTGACGACTGCAGGCGCAATCCGAAGCTTGGTAAGCAATCGGCCGGCAATGCGCCACTGCCCACCTGCGAGCTCATCGGTGTCGCCGTGACCTCGAACGCGTCCCCCAATGCCGCCTGTAGCGCCGGCAACAGGCGCCTGCTCTGAGTCTCGATCTCGGGCGCGGTGCGCGTCAGCAGACGTAGTACGGGCAGTTTCTCAGCCAGCAATTCCGGCGCGCGGTACAACGCCAGAACCCCCTCCAGAGCGGCCAAGGTCAGCTTGCCTACCCGCAGTGCACGTTTCAGCGGGTTTCTCTTCAGGCGCCCGATCAAATCGGCGCGTCCGACGATGATGCCAGCCTGCGGTCCTCCCATGAGCTTGTCGCCGCTGAACGCGACCAGATCGGCGCCGGCGGCAATCGCCTCGTGCACGGTCGGCTCCTTCGGCAGGCCCCAGCGCGCCAGATCGACCAGACTGCCGCTGCCCAAGTCCACGACCACCGGAATGCCGTGCGCACATCCGAGCTGCGCCAGCTCGCCAATTGCGACCGAGGACGTATACCCGGTGATCGCATAGTTACTGGTGTGCACCTTCATCAGCACCGCCGTGCGCGGGTTGAGAGCCCCCGCGTAGTCTGAGGCATGGGTGCGATTGGTGGTGCCGACCTCGATGAGTTTCGATCCGGCGCTGCGCATCACGTCCGGGATGCGAAAGGAGCCGCCGATCTCAACCAGCTCTCCGCGCGAGACCGCGACCTCGCGCCGGTTGGCCAGGGTATTGAGGATCAGCAGCACCGCCGCGGCGTTGTTGTTCACCACCGTCGCGGCCTCGGCGCCCGTCAACTCGCGCAGCAGCGGCTCGACCACATCATCACGGTCACCGCGGCCACCATTTCCCAAATCGTATTCCACATTCACCGGAGCACTCAGAGCACATAGCACCGACTCCTGGACGGCGGCCGGCAGCACAGCGCGCCCCAGGTTGGTATGCAGTACCGTGCCGGTCAGATTGAATACGGCGCGCAGACGTGGACGCGCATCCCGCTGCAAGCGAGCGTCGACACATTGGGCAATGGTCTGCGGACTTAGCGCATCATGATGCAACTCGCCGAGGACGGCCTGCTGGCGCAGCGCGGCTAGCGCATCGCGCAGCGCCGCAGTCACCTGAGTGCGCGAGAAGCGCGACAGCGCCGGCGCGAAGTCGGCGTCATTCAACAGCCGATCCAGTGATGGGATATCGGCTGCACGCGCCGGCGTGACGTCGGACCGCACGTCAATTACCGTTGGGCTGCCATAGCAGCGGATTGCCGCTGGCACGATGATAGCCGCTTTGGCCGAGCAGCAGATCAAGGTTTAGGCTGGCCAGGTCATCGGCCACCGGTTCGACCTGCGGATCCTTCTCCTGATAAAGAATCTTGCGGTAGCAATGGCATTGCTCGCAGGTTTCAGCGCGCACCGCTGCCTCGGCCGCGCTGCCGTCGTTCTCCTGCTTTTCACCCAGCATTGCGGACTGGTAGGCAATGCTCTTGCCCAAGGCGCCGCAGTGGCTGCACTGCACGCGCACCATGTGCCACTCGGTGGCGCACAGCGCGCAATGCAGATAACGATATCCCTGATAGGGCGATTGTGCGTAGACCACGCTTGCCACCGGCTGGCTGCCGCACAGCGGACACAGGCCACGCACATCCAGTGCTCGCACCGCATCGGTGGTGAAGGAAGCGGCCAACGCGGCCCAATGCACCTGCAGCGCTGCCATGACCAGCGGTGCCGCCGCGGCGTCGATCGCCTGATCTCCACACTGCAGCAACGCGTCCGCCTGCGCCTCGATCCACTCGCGCGGTGCGCGGCGAAGTCTGAAAACCGTCTCGCTGACGCCCAATGGAAATTCCGCGTGCGCGGCCAGCGCATCGGAAATTATTTTGAGCGTTTCAAACCACGCATCGGTGCGCGACGACGCGGCGGGTTGGATCGGCGGCATACTGTGCCCGGCCGAGGCCTTGAGATGCGCCGGCGTTGGAATGGACACGGATAAATCCGCCAGCGCCGAGTGCTGCGCATCCACCAGCACCGCGAGAAAGCGCAGGTAATCGCTGATGCCGGTGCTGGTGCTGAGAGCGCGCAGGCGGCTCGCACGCCGTGCAAATACCGTCGCGCGAGCCGGCAATCGAACCCGGGGAATGGATCGCTGTGCGAGGGTCTCGATCTCGCCAGGTTCCAGGATGCGCTGCGCCATGATAGGCGCAACTCTACCTCTGTTGGATGCCCCTGGTCACCTCGCGAAACCAGGCGCGGTGATTCTTCCATGCCCAGCCGAGGGATACCCGGCCGCGGGTCATCGCGCGCATCGATCCTTTTTCCCAGATCGCCATGTAGACGTGCACGGCGATGGAGCAGATCAGCACGAACGCGCAGAAGGCGTGCAATAGCGAAGCGAGACGGATCAAGCCGATAGGAAAGAACGCCGAGAAATACACGCGCCAAATCACGATGCCGGAGAGCAAAAGGCCCATCAGGCATGCAATGATGGAGTAGAAGAGCAGCTTCTGTCCGGCGTTGTAGCGGCCCGCCTCGGGCACGTTTTGCTCGCGGTTCGACATTACATCCGGGACTTTGCGCAGCCAGAGCCAGTCGCGCTCGTCAAAAAAATTATACCGCCAGATGCCAAGGCTGAACAGGTAAAACACGACGATCATGACGCACCCGATGAACGGATGCAAAATCCTCGTCCACGGTCCGCCGCCGAACAAGTTGGTGAGCCAAAAGAATGCGGGATGAAACAGCGCGAGCCCGGACAGTGCAACCAGCACGAAGCTGATCGCCCCGATCCAGTGCTTGATGCGCGCGCCGGCGGTGTAGCGGACGATCATGTCGCGGTTATCTTCGGCGTTCATGGCTTCTTCTCCAACTCGCGGCGTGCAGCCTCTTCGTCGGCTTCGTCGACCTCATTCGGTCCCATGCCGATGTAGTGCAGGAACCCTACCGCCGCGGTGGCGAATATCGCGAATAGTGACAGCGGCTTGGCGGCACCCTTCCACAGTCTGACCAGGGGGCTGATCTTCGGATTTTTGGGCAAATCGGCGTATAGCTCCGGTTGATCGGCATGGTGTAGCACATACATCACATGGGTTCCGCCGACGCCGCTCGGATCATATAGACCTGCTTGGTCGAAGCCGCGCGATTTCAGATCCTCGATGCGCTCCTCGGCATGTTGCTTCATGTCCTCCTTGGTGCCGAAGACGATCGCCCCGGTGGGGCAGGCCTTGACGCAGGCGGGCTCGAGGCCCACGGCCACGCGGTCGGAGCAGAGCGTACATTTGTAGGCTTTCTTGTCTTTCTTCGAGATGCGCGGGATGTCGAACGGACACCCCGTGATGCAGTAGCCGCAGCCGATGCAATTCTCCTCGTGGAAATCGACAATGCCGTTCGAGTACTGAACGATCGCACCCGGCGAGGGACAGGCCTTGAGACAGCCGGGGTCCTCGCAGTGCATGCAGCCGTCTTTTCGGATCAGCCACGCAAGATCGCCCTTCGGATTTTCGTACTCCGTGAAGCGCATCAGAGTCCACGAATGCTCGCTCAAGTCGTGCGGATTGTCGTAGTGACCGGTGCAAGTGCCGATGTCATCGCGCAGATCGTTCCACTCCATGCAGGCGACCTGGCAAGCCTTGCAGCCGATGCACTTGGTCGTGTCGATCAGCTTCGCGACCTGGCCGGTATGTGCGCCCCGCACTTCTGGCGAGGGAAGCGTAGTAGCCGAGCGGCGGATGATGTCGAGCGATTGCAACGCCATCTTAAATCTCCTATGCCTTCTCGACCTTCACCAGAAACGCCTTGAATTCCGGCGTTTGCGAGTTCGCGTCACCGACCGAGGGAGTCAACGTGTTGGTGAGAAATCCGGGCACAGCAACACCCATGAATCCCCAATGGAGAGGCACGCCGACGGTGTGCAGGACCTTGCCGTCGACGGTCAAGGGCCGGATACGTTTGGTCACCATCGCCACCGCTTTGATGTAGCCGCGGTTCGAGCTGACTTTGACCTGCTCGCCGGTGGCGATGCCGATTTCCTTGGCGAGCGCTTCCCCGATCTCGACGAACTTCTGCGGCTGAATGATCGCGTTCAAGCGCGCGTGCGTCGTCCAAAAATGGAAATGCTCGGTCAGGCGATAGGTAGTTGCGACGTGCGGAAATTGCGCGGCCTTGCCGAATGCCTCGCGATCATCCGGAAATACGCGCGCCGCCGGATTGTTCGTCGCCAGCGGCTGGTGCGGGTTCAGGGGGTTGTAGCCGAGCGGTGTCTCGAACGGCTCGTAGTGCTCGGGGAACGGACCTTCGGCCATCGCGGAGCGCGCGAACAGGCGCCCGACGCCTTCGGGATTCATGATGAAGGGATTCATGCCGCCGTCCGGATTCTCGCCGACCGGGAAGTCCGGCACGTCGGCGCCGCCCCAGGCACTGCCATTCCAGCCGATCAGCTTACGGCTCGGATTCCAGGGCTTGCCGCTCGGATCGCAGGACGCACGGTTGTACAGCACACGCCGATTGGCGGGCCAGGCCCAGGCCCAGTTGAGCGTCTGGCCGATGCCGGTCGGGTCCGAGTTATCGCGCCGCGCCATGAGGTTCCCGGTCGGTCCCCACGCCCCGCAAAAAATCCAGCAGCCGGATTGGGTGCTGCCGTCATCGCGCAATTCCGCGAAGCCCGCGAGCTGCTCACCGGCTTTGCGCGTGATCTTGGTCGGATCCTTCGGGTCCGCGAGATCCTTGAGCGCGCTGCCGGAGTACTCCTTGGCGAGCTCCTCCGGAGCGGGGTTTTCGACTTGCGCGTACTTCCAGGTTAAGTTGAGGATGGGGTCCGGAAAGGCGCCGCCGTCTTTCGCGTACATCGCGCGCATGCGCGTGAATAGGCCGGCCATGATCTCTATATCGCTGCGAGCCTCGCCGGGTGGGGCTGCACCTTTCCAATGCCACTGCAGCCAGCGCGCCGAGTTGGTCAGCGCGCCGTTCTCCTCGGCGAAGCACGTCGTCGGCAGGCGAAACACCTCCGTCTGGATCTTGCTTGGATCGACGTCGTTGTGTGCACCGTAATTGCGCCAGAACTCCGAAGTCTCAGTCGCCAGCGGATCCATGATGACGAGGAATTTGAGCTTCGACAGGGCGGCAGTCATTTTGGCCTTGTTGGGTGCCGACGCCAATGGATTGAAGCCCTGCGCCAGATAACCGTTGACTTTTCCCTGATGCATCAACTCATACATCTGCAGCATGTCATAGAGCTTGTCGAGCTTGGGCAGGTAGTCGTAAGCCCAATTGTTCTGCGCCGTCGCGGCATCGCCCCACCAGCTCTTCATGAAACTTGCAAAGAATTTCGGCGTGTTCTGCCAGTAGCTGAGCTGATTAGGGCGCAGCGGTTTCAGGGTCCGCGCCGCCATGAACTGGCTGTACTGCTGCTCCTGCTCGCTCGGCAGCGAGATGTAGCCGGGCAGCTGGTTCGACAAGAGACCCAGATCCGTCAGCCCCTGGATATTCGAATGCCCGCGCAGCGCGTTCATGCCCCCGCCGGCCACCCCGATGTTACCGAGCAAGAGCTGCACCATCGCGCCGGTGCGAATCATTTGCGAACCGGTCGAATGCTGGGTCCAGCCAAGCGCGTACATGATGGTCATGGCGCGCGTCGGGGTCGCCGTGGATGCCATCAGGTCCCAGATGAACAGCATCTTGTCCCTGGGAGTACCGCAGACGCGCTCCACCATTTCCGGCACATAGCGCGCGTAGTGCTGTTTCAGCAGCGTGTAGACGCAGCGCGGGTGCGACAGGGTGGGATCGACTTTGGCGAATCCGTCCGGGCCTATCTCGTAATCCCAGCTGGACTTGTCGTAGCTGTGCTTTTCGGCGTCGTATCCGGAATAAATGCCCTCGGTGAAGGCGAACTCCTGCTTGACGATGAACGACAGGTCGGTGTAATGCACTACATAATCGTGCTGGATCCGATCGTTTGTCAGCAGATAGTTGATCAAGCCTCCGAGGAATACGATGTCGGTGCCCGGGCGTATCGGGGCGTAGTAATCCGCCACCGACGCCGAGCGGGTGAAGCGCGGATCGACGACGATGAGCTTAGCCTTATTGTGGGCCTTTGCCTCCGTCACCCATTTGAAGCCGCAAGGATGAGCTTCTGCGGCGTTGCCGCCCATGATGAGGACTACGTCGGCATTCTTGATGTCGACCCAGTGATTCGTCATCGCTCCACGGCCAAACGTCGGGGCAAGACCTGCCACCGTCGGGCCGTGTCACACACGAGCCTGGTTATCGAACCCCAATAGGCCGAAGGATCGCGCCACCTTGTGAGTGATATACCCGGCTTCGTTGCTCGATGCGGAGGCCGCCAGCATGCCGGTAGTGAGCCATCGGTTGACGGTCAGTCCATCGGGCGTCTTGGCCACAAAATTGGCGTCCCGATCCTGTTTTAGCAGCGTGCTGATACGCCCCAGTGCATCGTCCCAACTGATCCTTTGCCACCTGTCGGATCCCGCAGCCCGATACTCCGGATACTTGAGGCGGCTCGCGCTGTGCACGAAGTCGATCAGTCCGGCGCCTTTCGGGCACAAGGTGCCGCGATTGACCGGATGATCCGGATCCCCTTCGATGTGAAAGATACTCGGCTGAGCGTTCTTCGCACCATCGCCCAGCCCGTACATAAGAATGCCGCAGGCCACGGAGCAATAAGGACAGGTATTGCGCGTCTCGGTGGCCCGTGTGAGTTTGTACTCACGCACCTCCGCGAGCGCCTCGCCGGGCGAGAAGCCCATGAGTGCCAAACTCGAGCCGACCAGCGAGACGCCGGTAACCCTCAAGAATTGGCGTCTTGTCAGTTCAGACATGGCTACTACCCTCATGCGACGACCGCAGGTCCGTTGTAGGCAGAGCCGAGTGTAGAACTGCACCCAGCCCACCACAAGCCGAGTGACGGGCTCAACCTTCACTGCTCGGCGGCCGCCGATCATCAGCGCCATCGTGCACAGCCTTTCAGCGTCGCTTTCCAGCCCGCGCCCGCTGGGGGCTCTCGAGGATCTGCAACTTCTGCGACACGCTACACGAGACGCGTGCCAGACGGAGCTGTCGGGGCATATGATTTATAGAATTATCAACAAATTAAGGTGTATATGGATCTCTCTGTTGACCTTAGAACCGCTGCGAAAAGCCTGCTCTGCGTGCGCTCGTCACCATCGATCCGACAGAAGGTCGCACCAACGGCAGCGAATTGCCCAATTTGGCGGAACGAGTGAAAGCGTCGCGCGCGGTCGCCAAATTGCGGGGCACGCCGCGGGCCTCGTAATACATCAATCCCAGGTAGTAAAGCCCATCGACATCGTTCTGCGCGGCCGACTTCTGAGCCCACGCCAGGGCGTTGGCGTAGTTGCGCTCGACGGCCCTTACCCGTCCGTCAGTACCGACCGCTTTCGGGAAGCCTGGCGAAGAGTTGGGACTCTCAGGACGCCTACTTGGGCGGTAAGGGCAGATCAGTGCCGTTTCTATCGCGGCTGCCGCCCATGCCGAAATTTAGCGCACACACAGGCGCCATGCTCTGCCCTCTGCAGGCGACCCGCATTGCCGTTAAGGCGGCACTGCCGTCCCGGGGGATAAGAGTTATAAACTTTGCGCAGACTCGGCGTTGTCACGGAGACGGTCGAGGATCGATGGAGTTACAAAGAATCCAGCGTTCTGGCTTTTGCAATACACCGGGGAGCACATCAGTGATTAACAAAATGTTGCGGGTGGCAACGCCTCTGCTTGCCGCGGGCGTTCTGATGCTGAACATTTCGCACGTGGCGGCGCAGCTCGGGCCCAACGGCGCGCCTGGTGGCGGACCGGGCGGACCTGGCGGCGGACCTCCAGGTTTCCCGCGTATGCCGCAGCAGCCGCAGGGCTTCGAGAACATGGCCCAGGACCCAGCCAAGTACACGCCCGAACAGAAGGCGGCGGCGGATGTGGCCCTCAAGTGGATCGACGCCACAGACCGCAAGGATCTTCCTGCTCAGATGGCGATGGTCGACAACGAAATCGTCTATCGCGGCGATCCGTCCGAGACGCTGGGTCACGGTGCCCGCGGCTTCTGTTCGGCCTATAACTTCACGTTCGACGTTTCCTGGGAAAGATTTGACGAGCTTTATGTCGTCGCCGGCCCGTCCGAGGCCCTGGTGCTGATCAAGCGCGCGGACATGAATTTCGGGGCGGCCTCTGGCCTGGGGGGCCTGGGGGGAGACCCCGTGGCGGTCGCGACCTTCGCGCGCGTCAGGAATGGCAACCTTGTAGAATGGCTTGACGCCCCAATCAACCGGGTCGGATTCACCAACGCCGGGGGCGACACCCGGCCAATCTCGATCGCCGTTCAGCCTTTCTGCGCGAAGTATCCCACCTCGCCCTATCAGCGCACGGGGACTGAGACGGGACCGCGGTTCAGAATGCCGGGCCCGACGCCTCAGCCGGTCCTGCCGGCTTTAAAGGCCGGCCTGACGACCTACGGCACGGTGAAGATAGAGTCCAGAGTTAATCCGGACGAAGAGTCCACGTTGCAGACCATCCGCGCCTGGATTGCCGCCCGCAAGGCAAACGATCCGCTACTGCTCGCGGCATTCACGGACAAAGATGCGGTGTTCCGTGCCACCTCCAACGCCCACAGCATCACGAATGGGCGTGACGCTCTGCTCAAGGCGGTATGCGCCACTATGAACGGCTCGCTGGATCTCACGGATGTCTACGTGGTCGGCGCCGACTTTGACAGCGCAGGAATCGCCCAGTGGACCCGGACCGATGCCGCTGGTAGCAGCGTGCCGATGGGCAGCTTCTTCCGGGTGCAGAAGGGCCTGGTGACCGAGTGGATGGACGTGCAGCTCGGCGGGAGTCCGGTGGCGACGGATGCGAACTCCGCAGCCTGCCAGAAGGTAAACAGCACGATCGCGTCGTTTGCGCCGCTGCCGGTGAATGCCATTGCGGCTCCCGGTGGACCTCCGGGGTTCTGAAACCACATTAACCGCCGGTGTGCCGGCAAGAGTAGATGCTGTGAAGTCCAGCGTGACCGTTTTAATTCGCTCGTTACTCCCGGTGGGGTTATGTGTGCTGTCCTCGGCGCACGCGCCGACATCGGTGGCTGCATCAGCCGTCGGCTAAAACAGCTACGAGCGTCAAGCACTGCAGGTTGTGCATGATTGGGATGAGGCCTGGAAGGGTAAGAATGCACAGCAAATCGCTCAGTACATGTCCTCAGACGTCGTCATTGACGGGGCAACGCCCGGTACGACCGATAGGGGGCAGGACGGCTTTATCGCCCAATACAACAATCGCAATACCGGGATGCAGGGCATGTGCCGATGGTTGGCTCTAGCCGAGGGCATTACAGCGTTCGAGCAGAACCCGATCCGACCCAGCTTCAGTAATATCGATCGAAGGCGGCGATGCGCGTGCCCAGCCTGGATCCGCGCATCGAACGCCTTACCCGTCAACAATCGGAGATGACTGACATGAATATTCAACTTAATGGCCGCAAGGCGATCGTAACCGGATCCACCGCTGGTATCGGCCGCGCCACGGCGGAGGGGCTGGCCCGCGCCGGCGCCAACGTCGTCGTCAACGGCCGTGGGGATGCCCGTGTCGCCGAGGCTGTGCAGCAGATGCGGCAGGCTTTCCCGCAGAGCGATATCTCAGGCGTCGCCGCCGATCTCTCGACCGCAGAAGGCGCCGAGGCCTTGATCGCGTCCGCGCCGGACGTCGACATCCTCGTGAACAACGTGGGTACGGCTCACCTCCGAGACTACAACGGCATCGAGGACATCGCCAAGATTCCCGACGAGGACTGGCTCGGCCTGTTCCAGCTGAACGTGATGAGCGGCGTACGCGCGTCGCGCCATTACCTGCCTCGGATGGTGGCGAAGGGCTGGGGCCGCGTCGTATTCGTCAGCAGCGAGTCCGCGGTCAACATCCCCAAGGAGATGCTTGACTATGGCATGACCAAGACCGCGCAACTCGCCGTCTCGCGAGGGCTTGCCGAGGCGGTCGCCGGCACGGGCGTCACCGTCAACGCCGTCCTGCCGGGACCCACCCGGTCGGAGGGCCTGGGCGAGTTCATGGCGAAGCAGGCTGCCGCTAATGGAATCACGCAGGAGGAAGCCGAGCAGGGCTTCCTGAAGGCGATGCGTCCGACCACCCTCATCCAACGCTTCGCCACCACCGATGAGGTGGCCAACATGATCATCTACGCCTGCTCGGAGCAGGCTTCGGCGACCACCGGCGCCGCGCTGCGGGTGGACGGTGGCGTGGTCCGCTTCGTCGCCTGAGCCCAAGGCGAAGAATTCCAACAATGGAATGCAAAGATGGAACATGCGATATCTGCCGAAGCCCTCGGCCAAATCTTCCGATCTGCCCGAACCGAGCGTTGGCGCTGCGCCGGAATCAATGCCTTGAAAACAATACCTGTGGCCGTGCAACAGCGACGATTTGGATGATTATGGGCAATGGAAGCTTTCCGATTCCGAGCTTCCGCTTGGCGGTAATACGCCGCTCATTGCGCGCGTTCTTGTGGCTTAGGATTCCATCGATGAAGCGCCGGTAGGACTTGAGGTTGACGAAGTTCGCACCGCCGCACGAGAGCAGCGCATCGCTGACCGCGCGCTTCAGCCGCCCGTATGGGCTCTCGATTACGGCCGCCGCGGAAAATGATCAGAAGGTGAAGCGTGCACCCACTGTCGGAGCAACGTTGTTGTTGTAGTTATAGGGGACGCCGGGGCCGTGAGGAATGGCGATGGCCAGACCGCCGCTGACGTTGGAATACGCAATGCCGGCATAGGCGTCGAAACGTCTGGTGAAGTGATGATCGGTATAGAGCGAAACCTCGTTGAGGAGGCCCGAGCAGGAAGCGCGGAAACTGCTGGGCGGGCAGGCCGACGGAACACGGAAGTCGTTCTGCCACTGATGATAGGCGG
>Ga0182030_10001002_pt1 | contig 56649 bp, 36 predicted proteins | sample 812S3MmetaG_FD_121299 | JGI IMG/M metagenome (GOLD analysis project Ga0182030, IMG submission 121299) | Permafrost microbial communities from Stordalen Mire, Sweden - 812S3M metaG (Illumina Assembly) | ecosystem: Environmental > Terrestrial > Soil > Wetlands > Permafrost | place: Sweden... | reverse complement strand
GCTGCATAAAGTGGGGTTCCTATACGTTAGGTTTGGTCTGCTAACCCTATTCTAATGTTCGGAATCCCCACGCTTAAACGCGCTTAAAGCCGGAATTTTGCAAGAGGCTCAGATTCTAAGAAGCAGGACAATCTTCCCAAATTGCCCTGCTAATCCCCCTCTCACCTCCGGAATCTTGAGGTGGTACCAATACTGCGCGGCAGTTGTAACTCACCCACCCGCCCGCCCGTTACACTGGTAGCATGATTCACGTTTTTCGCCCCATCCCTGTTGAGCGGCTGAAGCTGATGGTGTTCGATCTCGATGGCACGCTGATCGACTCGGCGCAGGATTTGTGTAACAGCGTCAATGCGACCCTGGCGCACTTTGGCCTGAAACACCTGGAAGACACTGAGATCGCGGGTTTCATTGGCGATGGCGCGCTGATGCTGGTTCGGCGCGCCCTGGCCGAGGAGCCCGGCGCACCCGTTGGCGAGGAGTTTTTGCAAACCGCCTACGCGTTTTTCCTTGACTACTACCGAGCACACAAACTGGACTTCACGTATGCCTATGATGGGGTGCTGGAGTCGCTGGCCGCGCTGAAGGCCCTGCACGCCCAGCCGCGCACAATGGCCGTGCTGACCAACAAGCCGGTTCGCCCGGCGCGGGATATTTGCACGGCACTTGGACTGGCGCCCTATTTCATGAGTATTTACGGCGGGAACAGCTTCAACACCAAGAAGCCGAACCCCGAGGGACTACTGGCTCTGATGGCCGAGGCCGGCGCCACGCCGGAGGAAACGGTGCTGATTGGCGACAGCCACGTGGATGTGCTGACGGCGCGCAACGGCGGCGCGTGGGTGATCGGATGCACCTTCGGTCTGTCACCGGAGAGCCTGGTTACCACCCAGCCGGACGTGCTGGTGGATACGCCTGGGGACTGGACAGCGGCCCTTAGTCCGCTCTAAAATCGATTTATGGCGGTAAGGGACAGCGCCCCTGGTGCTGGCCGGCGTGCTCAAACGATGGCACACAATTGCCGCCCGCGGGATTCGATGGTGGTATCGACCCCTTTGGGCCGCTCATTCCGGACTAAAAAGGAATGGAGCGGCTTACATCGAAGTCATTCCGAGCAAGACCCGATCGGATGCCCTTATGCGGACCGTCAGAGTTCAATGGGCGAGTTTATTCTCTTCCAGCATCCCACTGGCCCGGGGTTCAGCCGATAATTAGGACACTGGCTCATTCATTTGTTTGAAGAACGACTTTTTCTTGCCTGTTCGGCGTGGCTCACTTTCGCTTCGCATTGGAGATTCCGCCTCATGCGCTCATTTGCCCTGGGATTTATCCTGCTGCTTTCCTGCTCAGCGTTCGCCGCCAATCCCACTTCCCCCACTGCGCCCACTGCCCCGGCATTGCATGGGGTTGTGGCTGACTCCACCGGCGCAATTGTGCCGGGAGCCGAGGTCGACCTGGTCGATACCAATGGTGCCGTTGCGGGAACCATTCACTCGGACGGAGAGGGCAACTTCCAGATTGTCGCGCCGCACACGGGCAGCTTCACGCTGGTGGTCTCCGAGCCTGGATTTGAGACCGTGCGGACGGCTGTGACGATCGCGGTCCCGGCCGGCGGATCTGGGGTTCCAGCTCCGGCTGCCATGCCGGCGCTCGCGCCTGTACATATCGTTCTGCCGATTGCGGGCGTGGCGTCGACCGTCCACGTGAATGGCGACAGCGAAGATTCGACCGACACAGAGGTCAATCACGACTCTTCTGTGATGACTTCGAGCGATTTGAAGGCGCTACCGATCTTCGATAACGACTATGCCAGCGCCATGAGCGCTTTCCTGGATCAGAACGTGAGCGACACGGGCGGGACCGGCCTGATGGTCGACGGCGTGGAATCCAACCGCGCCACGGTCTCCGCGTCCGCGGTGAAGGAAATCCGCATCAACCAGGATCCATACTCCGCGCAGTATTACTGGCCCGGCCGCGGACAGATGGAGATCATCACCAAGTCCACCGCCGACCACTATCACGGGCAATTCAATTTTCTGTTTCGCGATTCGGCCATGAATGCGCAAAACGCGCTTGCGCCTTCAAAGCCTTTCGAGCAACGGCAGAACTACGAGGGGCACGTCACCGGGCCCATTCCTCACGCGCCGAAGACGAGCTTTCTGGGCTCTTTCAATCGCGTGCTTTACGACCAGGATTCGGTGATCAGCGCAACCATTGCGCCCACTACCGGCGATCCCAGCGGCGCCTATCAAGCCAATGTTTACGCACCTGCGCGCGACACGGAATTCAGCACGCGGGTTGCACACCAGTTCCGCGAAGGCGTCTCCGGCTACGTGCAGTACAGCTACGAGGACTCGACTTCGCAAAACCAGGGTGTGGGCGGGCAAACGCTTGCCGCGGCGGGCTACAACAACCGGTACCGCGAAGACGACTTTGTTGCGCACCTGGACCAGGCCATCAACGCCATCATGATGAACCAGGTTTCGCTGGTGGGCGAGCGCGATTCCAACCGCAATAGCAATGTCACGGAGGGTGCGCAAATCAGCGTGCCGGGAGATTTTCTTTCCGGCTCGGCGCAGGCTGATTCTCTCGGCACGGAATATAACGTCCGCGTCTACGACATGCTGACCTGGACGCGCGGGCGTCACATGATCAAGATTGGCGCGGGCACGCCGCACATCGATCGCCGCGCCTTCGACGACAACACGAATGCGCTGGGCAGTTATACGTTCGGTCCCACGCTGGCTTCCGATGGCGTGACCGTGCTGCAAACAGCGCTGCAAAACTATGCCGCGAACCTTCCCTCGGCATTCACGCAAAACACGGGCGACATTCACTTTGTCTATCACCAGCAGGAGATGGGCGCGTTTGTTCAGGATCAGTTCAAGGTCAACGCGCGCTTCCAGATTACGCCCGGCCTGCGCTACGACTGGCAGAATTTTCTTGCGACGCGACGTCTCGGATTTTCTCCACGCGTAAGCTTTGCATGGATGCTGAGCGAGGACACGAAGACCGTGGTGCGCGGCGGCGGGGGTATTTATTACGACCGCTTTGGCTCGGGGCCGCTGCTCGATCTTGAACGGTATGGCGATGCGCGGCGGAGGGCCATTGTGCTGTCGTTGAACCCTGCGCAACTGCCCTCGACTGGCTGCGTGCCCATTACGAACTGCCTCACGCCGAGCGCGCAGCCGCCGTCGCTAGCGCAGTTGCAGCCGAACGCAAAGATTCCTTACCAGGTGCAATATGGGCTCTCGATTGAACGGCAGTTGGGTGAGAAGGCGACGGGCGTGGTGAGTGTCTATTCGGCGCGCGGCATTGACTCGTTCCGCTCCGTCGATGTGAACGCACCTACGCCGCAGTCGGGTTACACTGTGCGGCCCAATCTTGCGTATGGGCGCATTCGCCAGATGCAGACCGAGGGCTACTGGCGGGGCGATGGGATGGACATTTCCTATCGCGGCCGGCTGAACAAATATTTCACCGGCTTTGGACGCTACACCTGGTCGCATTACGACTCGGACACGGGCGGCATCGGATGGTTTCCGCAGAACCAGTACGCACCGGACGATGAGTGGTCGCGCACCGGTTGGGACCGCCGCAACCGGCTCGGTATGTATGCCATGTTCCAGCCGGAGAGCGTGTTCAATCTGTCGGCAGGGATTTTTGCGAACTCCGGAACGCCCTGGACCGTGACGACAGGCACCGATGCTTACGGCGATGGCCTGTTCAACACGCGGCCCGATGGCGTGGCTCGCAACTCGGAGACGACCCCTTCGTATGTTGACCTCGATGTTCGGTGGGGGCATGATTTTGCGATTACGCCGGACAAGGACGAGGAGGCGCCGCGGATTGGCTTCTCTGCCGGGGCATTCAACCTTCTGAACCATCCGAACCCCACCGGCATCGATACGGTCGAGACATCGAGCGAGTTTGGCCAGGTGACGTCGGTTGCTCCACCGCGGCGGGTCCAGCTAGGCATGAGATTCCAGTTTTAGGGCTTTCGCAGCCACACCCCCTGGGTGCCCCATCCTTTCGCTGTCCCATCGCGAAAGGGTGGGAGACCACCAACCTCTCCCAGCCTCATCTTCCCCGGCCAGATCCTTCCTCGCCGTGAAGTTTTTCCACCCCGGTTCGGAACTTTCTGTCTGCGCTTCCCGTACTCTTGGGGTAGGGGAACCCACAATGATCCGACGCGTCCTCGCCTTCACTCTGCTCTGCGCAGCCTTTGCGTCCACGCGCGCCCATGCCGAGGAGGATGCAGTCCAATTCTTCTCCAACATCGACGTCTCCCCCGCTTCAACCGTTCACGACGCTGTCTGCTTCTTCTGTAGCGTGAACCTGGAGGGCAAAGCGACCGGCGATGTGGTGGTGTTCTTTGGAAATACACACATTGCGACCAACGCCGAGCACGATGTGGTCAATTTTTTCGGCAACATCACCGCGGACGATAATGCCACCATCGACCACGACATGGTGAGCATGTTCGGCAATATTCGCCTGGGTGAAAACGTGCATGTGGGGCAAGACCTGGTGGCCATGTTCGGCACCCTGCACGCCGGCAACAACGTCTCTGTCGATGGAGATCGCGTGGTGCAGCCGGCGTTTATCTTCTATGGGCCGCTGATCTTTCTGGTTGTGGTCTTGATCCTCATCATTCGCGAATTCAGAGCCTATCGCAGGCGTGTTTTTCTGCGCGGGTATGGGTTTCCTCCGCGGCCGTAGAAAGCGCAATTCCAGCGCTTCAACCTGAATGCACATTCCGTCAGGGGCTAAAGCCCGTGTCGATTTGCTGCGTTTTGCGGCACGACTGAAGTCGTGCCCTGATACAAAGCAATTGCAAAATTCCGGTGTGGCAGCCAGACGCTATAGTCTGAAAACATGATTAACCTGACGGCGGGACCGACGGGCGTAGGCGTGCGTCCGCTGCGCATTGTGGTGCCGGGAGGGAGCGGCCAGGTAGGCCAGGCGCTGGCAGGGCATTTGCAGCGGCAGGGCCATCACGTCACGGTGCTCACGCGCGGGCCGTACACTGTGCCATGGCAGACCGTGCATTGGGATGGCGAGAACGAGGGCCCGTGGACTGAAACGCTGGAGGGCGCGGACGTCTGTATCAACCTGGCCGGGCGGAGCGTCAACTGCCGCTATACGGCGGACAATCGCGCGGCGATTTACGACTCGCGCATTGGAACGACGCGCCTGCTGAACCGCGTGATTGCCGGACTCGGCGAGCCGCCTCGCGTTTGGCTGAATGCTTCGACGGCTACGATTTACAGGCACGCGTTGGACCGCGCCATGGACGAGGCGACGGGTGAGCTGGGCGGTTACGAGCTTATCTCCAAGCGCCGCCACGCGCCGGAAACATGGAATTTTTCCATACAGGTGGCGAAGGACTGGGAAGCTGAATTCTTTCGCACTCCCACGCCGCGTACGCGCAAGGTGGCTCTGCGCAGCGCCATCACCTTCAGCCCCACGCCGGGCAATGCATTCGCGATTCTTCTCAACCTGGTCCGGTTCAGCCTGGGCGGGAAACAAGGCAACGGACGGCAGTACGTCAGTTGGATTCACGAGGCCGATTTTTGCCGCGCTGTCGAGTTTCTTATCGACCACGAGGAGTTCGAAGGGGCAGTGAATGTGGCTGCGCCCAATCCCCTTCCCAATCGCGAATTCATGGAAGCGCTGCGCGATGCATGGGGTATGCCCAACGGTATTCCGACCCCGGCTTTCGCGATTGAGATCGGCGCATTTTTCATGCGCACCGAATCCGAACTGGTGCTCAAGAGCCGGCGGGTTGTTCCGGGACGGTTGCTCGATGCGGGGTTTGAGTTTGAGTTCCCGGCGTGGCCGGAGGCGGCTGAGGACTTGGTGCGCCAGTGGAGAAGCCGGGATTAGCCGCTCGTACTACGACCGTTTGGATTGGTAGTCTCCCAGATTTGTGGGCGAGATTACGAAATCACCCCGTCAAGGTACTAACCCCTGGTCCCTCATCCCTGTTCCCTGTTCTATGCTTGTGTCTGTCAAGAAAAAGGCTGAATCTCATGCGCGCAGTTTTTGCTGTTCTTGCTCTCGGTCTCGGCTCGTTCGCTCTTCAGGGTCAAAATCAAGTGCTGCCCGACTCGCCTCACCGCGAATGGAAGGCCTCGTGGATCACTCATCCCACTGCGCCTTTGCGGGAGCCTATCGTTCTGCACTTCCGGCGCACGCTCACGCTGGCGGCGGTTCCCTCTTCTTATGTTGTTCGCGTGAGCGCGGACAATCGATTCATCCTTTATGTCAATGGACATCGCGCCGGAGACGGTCCTGCGCGCGGCGACCTGACCCACTGGCGCTATGAGCGGTTCGACCTTGCGCCCCTTCTGAAGCCGGGAGAGAACCTGGTCACTGCGACAGTGTGGAACTTTGGCATTTTAGCGCCCGTTGCGCAGATGACCGACCGCACGGCCTTTCTCCTCGAAAGCGAAGCTACTGGGGACGCATCCATCAGCACCGGCGTCAGCAAGTCGGGGGGCTGGCAGGTTGAGATCGAGCCCGGCCAACGGCCCATCCCCCGTCCCGTCGATGGCAATTATGAGTACATGGCTTCAGGGACCGGCGAGGAGATCAACGCGGCCCTCTACGACTGGAGTTGGAACAGTGCTGCGGGCAGCGGAGCGGGCTGGGTTCCGGCGGCATCGCCGATTCGCGAGAGCATCTACGGCAACGTCAACGAAGCCCACTCCGCCGATACTACTGGCGATAATCCGTGGGGATTGATTCCGGATGAGTTGCTGCATATGGAATACGCGCCGACTGAGGCTGGGAAGGTGGTTCGCACAGATTTTTCCCCGACTCACCCCACTTCCATCCTCATGGGAGAAGAGAGCGCATTCATCACGGTGCAAGCCGGTAAGTCCGACTACGATTCGTTCCCTAACCAGGCAGTCAAGATCGCCCCTAATCAACACCTCCACCTTCTCCTCGACCGCAAAACCCTCACAACCGCTTATCCTCAGCTCACCGTTTCCGGCGGCAAAGGCGCGCAGATCAGGCTGACCTACGCCGAAGCACTTTTCGACAAGGACCACCACAAGGGCGACCGCGATGAAGTAGCCGACCGGAAGGCTATCGGACTGGCTGACAGCTTTCTGCCGGATGGCGGCGAGCATCGCACCTTTGAGCCACTGTGGTGGCGCACATGGCGCTATCTCGACTTCGACATCACTACCGGCTCCGAACCACTTACCCTCGAATCGCTCAAAGCGCAGTTCACCGCCTATCCGTTTCAGGAACGCGCCACCTTCAAAGCGGACGATCCGGAGCTGGCCAAGATCTGGGAAATCAGTTGGCGCACCGCTCGCCTGGACGCCCATGAGACATACATGGATACGCCTTACTACGAGCAGCTCCAGTACATTGGCGACACTCGCTTGCAAGCGCTTATCTCTTACACTGTCGGAGGAGACGACAGGCTCGGCCGCCAGGCACTCCGTGCCTTTGACCTTTCCCGAGTTCCGGAGGGGATAACACGCAGCCGCTATCCCAGCATCCTGCCGCAGTCCATCCCGACATTTTCATTGCTTTATGTGGGAATGCTGCACGACTACTGGATGTACCGGCCAGACGCCGACTTTACCCAGTCGCTGCTGCCCGGAACACGCACCGTCCTCGACTGGTTCGCTAAGCATGAGCAGCCGGACGGACTGCTGCATGAACTGCCGTGGTGGAGCTTCATTGATTGGGTTGCTGAAAAGCAGGAGATTCCAACCTATGACGCAAATCGCGAATCCTGCGTTACCACCCTCGAATATCTAGGCGCGCTGAACGATGCAGCCGACCTTGAGACCGCTCTCGGCGATTCGCTCTTCGCCAGCCGCTACAAGAGCCGCGCCGACCGCGTACGCAAAGGTATCCACGACAAGTGCTGGTCGGAATCGCGTGGCCTGCTCGCGGAAACTCCGGACCAGAAAGCCTTCAGCCAGCAGACCAATATTCTGGGTGTGCTTTACGACGTTGTTCCCAAAGATCGCCAGCAGGAAGTGTTGCGGAAGATGCTTGCCATCGATCCCGGGACCACTCCCGATGGCGTGCTCAGCGCCTCTTACTATTTCCGCTTCTATCTCGCGCGCGCGCTGGACCACGCCGGACTCGCGGACGAATATCTCAACTCCGTCGGTCCCTGGCGGAAGATTCTGCCGCTGCACTTCAGCACCTGGCCCGAGGTCCCAGGCAATACGCGCTCCGACTCCCATGCGTGGAGCGCCCACCCCATCTACGACTTCCTGACCCTGGTTGCCGGCATTGAGCCTGCCAGCCCCGGATTCGCAACTGTCCGCATTGCACCGCATCTCGGCGCACTGCCATCGCTGACCGCGACCTTCCCGCATCCACGGGGGGAAATCAAGGTTGAGTACCACTCCTCCGGTTCGCAAGGAAACCCGCAAATCAAGGGCGGCTCTGCTTTTCAGGCGGATATAACCTTGCCGGGAACGCTCACTGGAACATTCGAAATCAATGGTCAAATCTGGCCGCTCAAGCCGGGCGACAATCGCATTGACGTTCGCATGAAATGACAATGCGTATAAGTCATTTATTAAGAACAATTTACACCATGGCGGCCGACTGAGTTACTCGAGTTACCCCAGTTGTCGGAACTGGGTACTAAAGATAAGAGGGGGTGGGGGCTATGTAGCAGAATCGGCGTGGCGTGCTTGGAGCGCATTTCACAAACGCCGCAAGGTCTGGGCATTCACACCGCAGGGGTTAGAACCCCTTATTCTCCGCGCCATCTTCGGCACGACTGAAGTCATGCCCTGACACAAAGCAGATTTAGGAGACCGCTTTTCGAGATGGTCTTGGTCGTGGAGGGTGCTCCTGAGAGTATTGTGCGCGCCTCGGGGATAATAAACTGCAAATTCAAGCGCATTTATCCAAGCGACGGGCCAATCTGTTTACCAAAACTGCAAAATCGATATATTAATGGAGAAACAACGTTTCCCACCTCATGGAAAACGTGTTACAACTCCAACATGGCAAAGGGTAAGCTTTCTACGCCGCCAGGACACGTCAACCTCAGAATGCTCGCCGAGCACCTGGAGCTATCCCAGACCACAGTCTCCCTCATCCTGAATAACTCCCCTTCCGCCAAGTCCATCCCGCAGGAAACCCGCGACCGCGTCACCGAAGCGGCTGCCCGGCTCAACTACCGGCCCAACTATTTCGCCCGGTCGCTCCGCCAAAGCAAATCCATGAGCGTCGGCGTGCTGGCTCCCGATTTGAGCGAGGGCTACTTCACCCGAGTGATGAGCGGCGTGGTACGGGAGCTGACCGCGGCCCACTACTTCTACTTCACCGCATGTCACGACTGGAAACGCGAGCTGATCGAGAAGTATCCCCGCATGTTGGTGGAGCGTGCCGTTGACGGTTTTCTGCTACTCAACACTCCGGCCGACCAGATTGAGGTACCGGTGCCTGTCGTCGCCATCTCCTCTCACAGCGCGGCTGAAAACGTAACCAATATTGTTCTCGACCATCACTTGGCCGTTGAACAGGCGCTCACTCACCTGCACTCGCTCGGGCATCGCCGCATCGCCTTCATGCGCGGTCCACGCGCCATTCCCGATTCCGAATATCGTTGGGAAAGCATTCAGCAGGTGGCCCAGGAGATGAGCCTCAAGATCGACCCGTCCCTGGTGATCCGCATCGACTCGGCCGGCTGGTCGATGAAAGACAATTACCACCCCATGGCCCCCGAAATCGGCCACAAGCCCATGCAGTGTTTGCTCGAAAAGACGCGCGCCTTCACAGCCATCTTCTGCTTCAATGACATTGCCGCCATCGGCGCCATCCGCGCCCTTAAAGATGCGGGCCTCAGTGTGCCGGGAGATGTATCGGTGGTCGGCTTCGACGATATTCAGTCGGCCGCTTATTCCACTCCGTCGCTGACCACGGTCCGGCAGCCTCTGGCTGAAATGGGGCAGCGCGGCGCCCAGGTTCTGCTTGAGCGCATCGCCAACCGCGAGGTGGAGCATCCCTCCGAAATCGTCATGGCTCCTGAACTGGTGGTTCGCGAGTCCACGGGGCCGGCTCCGGCGGGGAGCTAGCAATCGCGGGCGAGTAACTGGCTGGCTTCCCAGGTCTCAAAAGCGAGATCCTTCGGCGAGCTCAGGACAGGCCCTGAGGCACCCAAATTTTTGGGAGACATTAGGAAATTACACAGTCACGGGGTTAGCTACAGACGGATTCAAGCCAACGGCTGATATAGACCTGCGCGTGGCCTTCGCCGCAATAATGCCGCGCATGGGGCGCATTTGCAGCTTCGGTCGTCCATTTGAATATCGTCAATTGCGCATCGCTGCAGTGGATCACGATCCAGCGCATCGGATTGTCGCTCTCTTCCCCGCAAATCTCACACTTGTAATTCGTACCGATCATCGCTGGGCCTCCTCGGCAAATCCGCAATCTCACCGATGTATCCGTTAAGGGTCTTTGAATAAGTGGCATAAGAAAAACTTCTGGTTGGCAGCAAACATTCCCTCAGGGGCTAAAGCCCAGCACATTGGGGTGATTCAGGCGGCACGACTAAAGTCGTGCCCTTTCAAAACGGCAAGCACCGAACTTAATCACAGGTTGCCTTGCCGTCCGATCCCAGAAGCCGCACCGCATTCCCAAAGCAATCAAGCACAACTGTTCCCTGTCCCCTATTCCTTATTCCCTGCTACTCCAACATCTGCAGATCGAGCGGCTCCACAATCATGCAGTCGATGGTGCGAATGCTTTCCAGCGCCCGCTTCAGAGCGGATGACTTGCATGGCTCCACGGTGACCACGAACGGCAGCGCATCCGACGGAAAGCCGGGCTTCTGGACAATGGCACGAATGTTGATCTTCTCGTCTGCCAAAGCCCGTGTAATCGCCGCCACAATCCCCGGCCGGTCCTTCACCAGGAAGCGGATGTAGTGCGGGACTTCAAACTCGCCACTCACTTTTGCGGGATGCGCGGGAATCTCCACCCGACGGGAGCCGTGAGCCAACGTCAGCAGGTCGCTCACGACAGCCACCGCCGTGGGATGGCCGCCTGCTCCGTGCCCTGAAAACACCACATCGCCGCCATACTTACCGCTGAAAACTACCATGTTTTCCGTGCCACGCGACCAAGCCAGCGGAGAACGCAGCGCCACCAGCATCGGGCCTACTGTCGCCGCCACCTGGCCTGCCGATTGCTCACTGCGGGCTACTTGTCGAATCGTGCAGCCAAGGTCCCGCGCATAGCTGAAGTCAACAGCGGTGATGGTCGTGATGGGCCGAGGAACGATCTCTTCCGGATCGACAGCCACGCGCAAAGCCAGGCGCATCAGGATTGAGAGCTTGGCCCGCGCATCGAACCCACCCACATCCTCGGTCGGATCAGCCTCCGCATAGCCCATTTTTTGCGCCTCATCGAGCACGGTCGCATAGTCGGCGCCGTCTTCCATCTGGCTGAGAATAAAGTTGCAGGTCCCGTTGAGAATCCCCTCAATGCGCTCGATGCGATCACCGGCCAGCCCCTGCTCCAGGCCCGGAATCACCGGAATGCCGCCCGCCACCGCCGCTCCATATTTCAGGTGGCCGCCCTTCGCCGCAGCCAGCCGCTCCAGTTCCACTCCGTGAAACGCAATCAGCTTCTTATTGGCAGTGACGACGCTCTTGCCCGCGTCCAGAGCCTTGCGCACCCAGCCGCCGGCAGGATCAAGTCCCCCGACCAGCTCCACCACGACATCCACATCCGACCGGAGCACCGCGTCCGCATCCTCGCTCCAAACCACGTTTGCCGGGACCCAGTCCACGCGCTTGCGCGCGACGCCTCGATTAAATACGTGCGTAAGCTCCAGCCCCTGCGGTTGTGACTCCACCAGAATCCGCGCCACGGAACTGCCCACCGTCCCAAACCCAAACAGCGCAATCCGCAAAGGGCGTTCGATGCGGGCCTCCTGGGCGGCCAGCGATGAAACCTGTTGCGGTGATACCGAAACACTCACTTCCGACACCGGCATTCCCTCGTTCGATTGAATCGAAAACTGAATAACCCGATGATACCTGACCGCCATGCATTCTTTGCGGAGCGGCAAATTTCAAATATTGCGTTTGCTGTAGTATCTATCCCAGATGCGGCGCGCTGTTTCAATTCTTCTGGTTCTATTCTTCAGCCTCGGCCCGCTCTCGGCCACGCTTGGAGCTGCCGAGGATTCGCGCCTGCCCGCCTGCTGCCAGCGCCACGGAGCCCATCATTGCGCAATGGCCGCTCGCATGGCGTCGATCCTGCGCGAATCCGGTGAGACCAGTTTCACAGCGCCCACAGCCTGCCCACGGTTTCCCACCTCTTTCGCGGCAACCATTTCCACCCCCCACGCACACGCCGCGGCCGCGGTAAGTCTGCCCGTCCCGCTGGCTCAGCCGCATTGTTCAACTGCCGCTCGCGCGTCGGCGCGCTTGAGCCAGGTCCGCACCCGCGCCGGCCGCGGCCCGCCCGCCTTATTCCTCGCTTAGAAGATCCCCGAACAAAAACAACTCCGCGCCCGATGCCCCACCAAGGCCCGGTGCCCCATTCTCGCGAGTTCCTTCTGACGCAAGGGTGAGAGAGCCTTGACTGGAGTTGTTCCTTGCGTGCAATCGCTTCCCCGGCCGCGATAACAGGCGCAATCCTCTGCCGGTCCGCGCTGCTCTATTCGTTTCACGGAGCGAGGTCTGTTTTCCTATGCATCGACTTTCCGTCTTTCTTGCCGCCGCAATATTTCTCGCCGCTTGCGTTCCCGCGCGTGCCACTGTCTTCGCCACCGTGCACGGGGTTGTGCATGATCCCCAGCACCGCCCCCTCGCCGGCGCGGAGGTCGCCCTCAAAGCCGCGGACTCCGCCTTCACACTCACCGCCAAAACCGATGCGGAAGGCGAGTTCGATTTGCAGCAGGCGCCCATCGGCATTTACCACCTGCAGATTGGCGCTCCCGGATTCGCTACGGTCACCGAGACCCTCACCATCGCGTCCGGCACCAACGCGGTTGTGCATGTTGCGTTGCCCGTCGCTTCCGCTACGGAATCCGTTGAGGTGCAAGGAGCCACGGCTCAGGTGGATTCCGTAACTCCGACCACACTTGTCACACGAGCGATGATCGAGGAGACGCCCGGCGCCAGCCGCGCCACTTCGTTCGCCGCCATCACCGACTACGTGCCCGGCGCCTACATGTGCCACGACATGCTGCACGTGCGCGGCGGCCACCAGACCAGTTGGCTGATCGACGGCGTCAACATCCCCAACACCAGCATCGCCTCGAATGTTGGTCCGCAGATCTCACCGGCCGATACGGATCAGATCGAGGTTCAACGCGGAAGCTTGACGGCCGACATCGGCGACCGGACCTATGGGGTCTTTAACGTCGCGCCCCGCAATGGCTTTGAACGCGACCGCGAGGCGGAGTTGCACATAACCGGCGGAAACTTTTATACCGGCGAAACTACACTCTCCGCGGGTGACCACTCACAGAAGACCGCATGGTACGCCAGCGTGGCCGCGGCTCGCTCCAACTATGGCCTCGAAACACCGATTGCGCCTGTCTATCATGACGCCACCAATTCGCAAAGCGGCTTCGGCTCGTTTCTGGTGAATCCAAACGCGAGCGACCAGCTCCGCTTCAACGGCCAATTGCGCCAGGACTTCTTTCAGGTTCCCTACGATCCGAAACAAGACTGGCTCAATCGGCTTTACAATTCCAGCGGCCTTCGTGACGGGCAAACCGAGCGCGACGGCTTCTTTATCGCCGACTGGGTGCATACTCTGTCGCCCACTGCTTTGTTTGAGGTCGCCCCCTTCTATCACTGGAACGCGGCCAATTACGACTCGAAGCCTGCAGACATCCCCACCGCCACCACCTGGGATCGCACCTCAAACTATGCCGGATTGCAGGCCAGCGTGCGCGGCGATGTCAAGCGCAACAACCTCGCGGCTACCTTTTACTCGTTCTACCAACACGATTCATCCTTGTTCGGCGTGGTCTTCCACGATGGCTCCGGCGCCGCGGCAATACCTCCGGAGGCGGACGCCGTCTCCGGCGGTATCGTCGAAGGGTCGCTCTCCGACAGCTACCGGGTCACAGACTGGCTCACGCTGCTTGCCGGCCTGCGCCTCTCGTCCTTTCACGGCGGAGTGACCGAGAATCACGCGGACCCGCGCGTTGGAGCAGCCGTCACGATTCCCCGCCTGCATTGGGTTCTGCGCGGCTTCTATGGCCGCTACTACCAGGCGCCGCCGCTGGCCAGCATCCAAGGACCTCTGCTCGCTTACGCCAACGCCAACAACACAGGCTTCGTTGCGTTGCAGGGCGAGCGCGATGAAGAGCATGAGTTCAGCATTCAGATTCCATATCGCGGCTGGGCGTTGGACGTAGATAACTTCAAGACGCGGGTGAACAACTTCCTCGATCACTCCAACATCGGGGATTCAAACCTCTACATACCCATTACCGTGGACGGAGCCCTGGTGCGCGCCTGGGAGGCCACACTGCGCAGCCCGTCGCTTTGGCGGCGCGGCCAATTCCACCTGGCCTATTCCAACCAGATTGCCGAGCAACGTGGAGCCATCAATGGCGGTCTCATTTGCACGTCGGGCTGCGGTGATGGCTTCGACTATACGCCCGTCGATCACGACCAGCGGCATACGCTCAACACAGGTTTCACAGCCACTCTGCCTCTGCGCGGTTGGTTCTCAAGCAATGTGTACTACGGCTCGGGTTTTTCCAACGGCACGGCGGGCGCGATCGATCCTGCTACCGGCAATCCGATCAGTCCGTATCAGGGAAATTATCTGCCGGCGCATACCACGTTCGACGTGTCCGCAGGGAAGACTTTCAGCGAAAACGTCAAGTTCGCGGTGACGGTCGTCAACGTCACCAACCATCGCGTACTGACCGATAGCTCGCTCACGATCGGCGGATTCCACTACAACGACCCTCGACAGATCTCAGCCGAGCTGCGTTACCGTTTTCACTTCTGAGCGGGCGCAATCAGGCGCGCAGAGGCTCACTTCAACTGCGCCGCATGAACCTGACCAGCCGCATCCTTCTGCGGACCAGCCCAGGCCTGATAACTATTGAAGAGAAACTGCCCTCCCAGCAGCAGCAGCCAGACCCACAGTGCAAAGCGCAAGGGCTTGCGTGGAATGTGCGTGCTGAGCGCGGTTCCGCTGATAGCGCCGACCACGCCACCGGCAATCAGTTGCAGCAGCAACTGCGTGTTGGAGGTGTGCGAGAACCAATGTGCGCCGCTGCCAACCAGGGAAATGATGAAGCCGAAAGCAATGTCCGTGCCTACCACCTGGGCCGGCAGCAACGGCGTCAGGCTAAGCAACGCAGCGCTTCCCAAAGCTCCTGCGCCAGCCGAAGAAAACCCAACCTCGGCGCCCACGGGAAACATCAGCCACGCAAGCAGTTTGCCACGGTGTCTAGGGTCTTCATTCGCTTTCAGGGGCTTGAAGGAATTTGCGATTTGCCAGGCGGCCGTGGTCACCAGGATCGAACCCAGCAACGCATTCATCAGGTTCTGCGATCCGGCCGTGACCAGGTGTTTGAGGAACAACGACCCGATAATAACGCCCGGCAATCCGCCCGCGAGCATAAAAGCAAGAGTTCGCCAGGCAACGTTGCGGCGAATGATCTGCGACGGCACGAGGATCAGCTTGACGGCCGAGGCGAACATCAGGCCGATGCCCACCGCAACCGGTGCGGGCACTCCCAGAAACAGCACCAGAACGGGCACAGTAATGGTGCCCGCGCCCACTCCGGTGAGCGCGATGAAGAGTGCGATTGTGAACCCGATGACGTACTGCATTGTGTAACTCCGTTCCGCTTTGCCGGTGTTACCGAGCGGGCGCCGCCTCGATGTGAATGCCGCATTCTACTTTGCGGCCGGCCCATCTGCCCGACCGCGGATCGCTGGCATCGAGTGGAAGCGAGGTACATGGCTCGCAGCCGATCGACGAAAATCCACGCTCATAGAGCGGCAGCAACGGAATCGAAAGTTGCTCGCAGGCATACCACACATCGCGCGTCGTCCACGCTGCCAGCGGCGCCAGCTTCAGCACCTGCTTTCCGCCGGGCAGCGCAAACTGCGCCGACTCTTCAAGCGCAGCGCGACTTTTTGCCTGCTCGCGCCGGAGGCCAGTGAGCCATACGCGATAGCCAGCCACAGCCTTGAACAGCGGCTCGACCTTGCGCAGCTTGCAGCACTGGTCGGGAGCGGATTGATAGAGCAACCCATGCTCCGCCTCTTGCTCGGGAACAGTCTTCTCCGGCAGCAGGTTGATCAGGTTAAGATTCCATTCTTTCGCTATACGATCGCGATACGCATACGTCTCCGCGAAGTGATAGCCGGTGTCGAGAAAGAGAATTGGGATGTTCGCATCCAAATCGATGGCCAGCTTGGTCAGCAGCACATCTTCCGCCTGAAAGCTGCAGGTGAGGCAGACGTCCCCATGTCCTGTCACTTCGCGCGCCAGCAGCGAGCGCACCGCATCCAGCCTGGTTGCAACCTCACCCTGAATCTCAACAGTGCTCACTAAAGTCCTGCCTTCTCTGTGTCGAAAATAATTTCCGCTTCATGCAGCAGGTGGTGTAGAGCCCCAACCACGCCACTGGGATTTGTGTCGTCGAGAATCAACTGCCGGTCTCGCACCGTTGCCACAAGCTGCTCGCTGTCGTTCACGGTCACTTCGAGTACAAGCAGGCCTGCCTCGGCCTGCATACGAACGATCGTCTCCAGCAATTCAGGATGTTGCGCAAAAGCTGAATCGCTTGTGTCGATGCGCTGCGTGACGACACCGGTCGAGAAGAGCGAGCGCTCGATCAGGTCGATCGGTCCCGCGGGGCCAGTCAATGAAAGCACACCACCCTGGTGGCCCCAGCGCGCGGCACGCTCAATTGCCGTGACCGGGCCCGAAGCGGCCGGCTCGTCCGCGCCATCCGATGTATCCACGCCGGCAGACGTAATCATGCCCGCCGCGACAGTGGCGTTGGTCGCAGCATCGATAAGAATAAATGCGCCTGTTGTGCGATTCTCCGCATAGCGATCGAGCCCGATGGGCCGCAGCAGCTCAATCGAGACGACGCCGATTGCATTCATCTCCAGCGTATCGGCGGCCTCGTGCGCAAGCGTGCCGATGTTGGTGTGATGCCCGATGGCGGCGACGAATGCTGGAACAGTCTGGCTGGTGTGCTTGAGTAGATAGCGCCGGTTCAACGCGAGCGGGCGTTGATCCATCCACACCAGCGATGCGCCGATATGCCGCGTAACGCTGGGCGTGGAGTCCGCCGAAGCAATCAGGTCGCCGCGGCTGACATCGAGTTCGCGATTCAACACCAGCGTGACGGAGAGCGGCGCATAGGCTTCCTCAAGATCGCCGTCGAACGTGACAATGCGCTCGACCTCCGCGCTTCTGCCCGAAGGCAATACGGTAATCCGGTCGCCCTTGCGAATGGTTCCTGAGGCGATCTGTCCGGCAAATCCGCGAAAGCTGTGATGGGGCCTGAGCACGCGCTGCACGGGAAAACGAAACGGCTCTGCATGAGTTTCTCGCGAGGCAGGCAATGCCTCCAGCAATTCAAGCAGGGACGGCCCTTCGTACCACGGCATGGAATTTGTCCGGTGTACAACATTGTCCCCTGCCAGCGCGCTTACCGGCACAAAGATAGCCTCCACCGGGTTACCCGTATCGGCCGCAATCTCATCCAGAACAAGGGAGAAATCCCGCTCAATTGCCAGGAAAGCCGGCTCATCGTAGCCGATCAGATCCATTTTGTTCACAGCAACCAGCAAATATTTCACCCCCAGCAGCGACGCGATATACGCATGACGCCGCGACTGCACCAGCACGCCTTTGGCCGCATCGATGAGCACTACGGCCGCATCGGCCGTCGAGGCTCCAGTGGCCATGTTGCGCGTGTACTGCTCATGGCCCGGAGTATCCGCAATGATGAACTTGCGCCTTGCCGTGGAGAAATAGCGATATGCAACGTCGATGGTGATTCCCTGCTCGCGCTCGGCGCGCAGGCCGTCTGTGAGCAAGGCGAAATCGATCTGACCGGGAGCGGTCGTTCCCTTGCCTTCGATGGAGCGCACCTGGTCTTCATAGACCGAATGCGTGTCATAGAGCAGCCGCCCGATCAGCGTGGACTTGCCGTCATCCACACTACCGGCGGTCGAAAAGCGAAGCAGGTCCTTCTCGCGCTCCTGCTCAAGGAAATCGTCGATGGAGAAAACCGGAATGGTCAATTCAGCCACTTAGAAATACCCCTCTCGCTTCTTCAACTCCATCGAACCTTCCTGGTCGTGATCGATCGCGCGATTGGCCCGCTCCGAAGAGCGAAACGAAATAAGCTCGGCAATGATGCCGGGAATCGTCGCTGCATTGGAGCGGATAGCGCCCGTGCATGGGCTGCATCCAAGCGACCGCAAGCGCGACTTCACCATGACGGGCTGCTCGCCAATGCGCGCCACAAAATCCTGCTCAATGGGCAGCAGCGCATCGCCGCGAATATACATGGGCCGCTCCTTCGCAAAGTAGAGGTCCACCACCGGAATGCTCTCCTGATGGATGTACTGCCACACATCCATCTCCGTCCAATTCGAAAGCGGAAATACGCGAATGCTTTCGCCGGGATGAATGCGCGCATTGTACAAATTCCATAATTCGGGGCGCTGATTCTTCGGGTCCCATTGGCCGGCGCTGTCGCGGAAGGAGTAGATCCGTTCTTTGGCGCGAGATTTTTCTTCATCGCGACGCGCCCCGCCAAATGCGGCATCGAAGTTGTAATGCTTCAACGCATCCAGCAATGCCTGCGTCTTCAGAAGCCCGCAGCATCTTTTGGTGTCGAGCGCGATGGGGTTGGTGCCCGCCGCAATCGCGCCCTCATTGCGCCACACCAGCAACTCGGCGCCAACCGAGCGCGCCATCGCATCGCGGAAGGTGAGCATCTCCGCGAATTTGAAACCGGTGTCGATATGCATCAGGGGGAACGGAATCGGCCCGGGGTAAAAGGCCTTCTGCGCCAGCCGCAACATCACCGACGAATCCTTGCCGATTGAGTAAAGCATTACTGGCCGCTCGAATTCCGATGCCACCTCGCGCAAAATGTGGATGCTCTCCGCCTCAAGAAGCCGCAGATGGCTTAGACGCCCCGGCCCGGCCGGACGATTGAGGCCCGACGGACTTGCTTGGTTCGATTTCAAGTGTGTTTCGCCTTCAGCGATCGGCATGCTGACCTCTTGGTTTCGAAGGTGGATGCTGAAAGCCGGTGTGACGCATGGGGACAGTCCCGGCTATTCAGCAACGGGTTTGTCGTCTGGATCAGTTGTTCAGGAGATCGAAGACTAGAACGGACACCCGTCGAAAATGTTCGACAGGCAACAACAAGACGAGCTTAGGGAAGCGCGGACCATGTGTGTGTCGATAGTACCAAAACGCTCTGAACTCCACAATGAGGGCCCCGTGCTGCAGGCCAGAGGCCGCCAGCTCCTCCTTCCCCGTGGTCGAGACAAGCAAGTTAGAAACAGCCTCCCTGCCGCAGAGGCCGGTTAAAAGGACTAAAGTGTAGGTGGTGAGATTGTGGGCTTCCGGCGCAGGCTCAGCCTGTTGCGCTGGTCTTGAATCTGTTCGGTTTCCGCATCTCCCAAAGCAAATCAGCTGCAAAAGTGGGGGAATGAATTGCCCGAATCCATCGATTGGCCGCGCCCAATAAAGTCCGCTCGACCGCGCCGCCGCGGAATCTTATTTGTTCTCGGCGCCTTTGCCGCAATCATCCTCGGCGGACGCACCGCCCTCTCCTACTGGGTCGACTTGCTCTGGTTTCGCTCCCTCGGCTATGCCTCTGTATTTTGGAAGGCTCGCAGCCTTGAATGGGGCGTCTTCGCCACCTTTGCGGTAGTCACATTCCTCTTCCTCTATGTTGTCTTTTCCGTCCTCAAAAGGTCCCATTCCGCCGACCTGCCCGACGACCACACCATCGTCATTGGTGGAAATCCAATCAAGCTTCCGGTTGCGCCCGTCCTTCACCTCGTGGCCATCGTTGTCTCCATCCTCATTGCCCTGGCCACAGGCGCTGCCATGCAGGCGCAATGGACGACGCTCGCGCTCTTCTGGTATGCCCCCGGCGCCGCGGCCAACTCCGCAGGGAGCTTCGCCGATCCCATCTTCGGCAGGCCGCTGAACTTCTACCTCTTCACCCTGCCCGCCTGGCAGCTCATCACCGGCTGGCTGCTCACCCTGGCCATCTTCAGTTGCATCCTCGCCGTCCTATTTATCCTCGTCACCGGCGGCTCACGCGCCTTGGCCGGACGTTTCAGCAGCGGCATCCAATTGCCCTGGCGAGGACTCTCCATCGCCGTTGGGTTCCTGCTCTTCGTCCTTGCCTTACGTGAGTATGTATCCCGGTTCGAGTTACTGTTCGAGCACCACACAATCTTCGACGGAGTTACCTACACCGACGCGCATGTAACTCTTGCCGGCATGTTATTCGTTGCCATTGCTCTTGCCCTGGGAGCGCTGATTGCCATCGTTAGCGGCGTGTTCAAGCCGCGAGGACGCTGGCTTATCGCCGCCATTGTTCCGGCTGTACTCTGTTTTGTCGTGGCAGGCGTAATCGGCTGGTACGTAACCAGCTTCGTGGTAAAACCCAACGAACTGGTGCGCGAGCAGCCTTACATCGCCTATAACATCCAGATGACTCGCCAGGCTTATGGCCTCGATTCGTTCGCCCAGCACGAGTTTCCCGCCGAAACAACAGTAGGCGCCACCGACCCAGCCAACAATCAAGCAACTCTCCAGAACATCCGCCTATGGGATGTAAACGCGCTGCAGGATACGCTGCGCCAGATCCAGGAGATTCGTACGTATTACGACTTTCCCGACATCGACATCGATCGCTACCAGATCGACGGAAACCTGCGCGAAGTCATGCTGGCCGTGCGCGAACTGAACGTGGAAAAGCTCCCTGAGAGCAGCCGCAACTGGATCAACGACAAGCTCATTTATACGCACGGGTACGGCATTACCATGAATCCCGTGAACGGATTCACATCGGAAGGCCTGCCGACGCTCATGTTGAGCAACATGCCCGTCCAGAGCACGGTTCACGGGCTCAGCGTAACTCGTCCGGAGATTTACTTCGGCGAGATGACTAATACCGATGTTTATGTCAAAACACGCCAGCAGGAATTCAATTACCCTGAAGGACAAAGCAACAATCTAACTTCCTACGAAGGCACCGGCGGCATCGAGTTAGGCGGCTTTCTGCGCCGTCTCCTCATCGCATTTGAGCGCGGAGACCTTGCCAAGCTACCCTTCAGCGACGACGTAAACGACCAAAGCCGCATCCTCATGCGCCGCAACGTCCGCGATCGTGTTGCAGAGCTGGCGCCGTTCCTCACTTACGATCAGGACCCCTACATTGTTGTAGGCGACGACGGCCGTCTCTCCTGGGTTATGGATGCGTTCACTTCATCGGACACGTATCCCTATTCCGTCCATCGCACTGTCGACAATATTCCCCTCAATTACATGCGCAACAGCGTCAAGGTAGTAATTGACGCCTACGACGGAACTACCACTTTCTACGTCTTTGACCAGAAAGATCCCATCCTGGCCGCCTATCGCGGCATCTTTCCCAGCCTGTTCAAGGATGCATCGGTCATGCCCTTGTGGCTTCACAAGCATGTCCGCTATCCGGAGTTATTGCTCAGCCTTCAGGCGGAGGTTTACGGCCTCTATCACATGACGAATCCCGAGGTTTTTTATAACCGCGAAGACCTTTGGACAGTTGCCACCGAAACCGGCATGGCCCAGGGAGGCGAACAAACCACGCAGCCCATGCAGCCTAACTTTGTGCTCATGAAACTGCCCGGAGAAGACGGCCTCGAGTTCGTCGAGATTCTGCCCTTCACTCCCGCCAACCGCAACAACCTGATCGGCTGGATTGCCGGCCGCAGCGACGGCGAACACTACGGCACATCGGTCGTCTACGACTTCCCCAAGACCAGGCTGGTTGACGGCCCGCAGCAGATCGAGGCGCGCATCGATCAGAACGCCCAGCTCTCCGGCCAGCTCACGCTTTGGAATCAGCAAGGCTCGCACGTCCGGCGCGGCAGCCTGCTGGTCATTCCGTGCGGGCGCGCGCTGCTCTACGCAGAGCCAATCTACCTGCAAGCCGACCGCAGCCCCATGCCGGAACTGCGCCTGGTCGTCCTCGCTCTGCAGGACAAACTTGCCTACGCCCCCACCTTCGAGGCAGCACTGGCTTCCCTGTTTGGCACTGAGTCGTCAACCTTGAGCGCGGCCGAGGCCCCGCGAGCCGCTCCAGAAGCCGGAGGCACCGCGCAGCCCCAACCTGCTGCCGATCTGAAGTCGCTCATCGCCCAGGCCGGCAAGGACTTCGCCGACTATCAGCGCCTGACCTCGGAGGGCAAACTCTCCGACGCAGGCCAGAAACTCGACGACCTGAAACGCACCCTCGACAAGCTGAACTCGATGCCAAAATAGCGTCTCCAAGGCGGGTGCCGCGCTGTATCGGGCGTCCGCTTGCAATGTTTATTCGTCACACCGCGCCCCCATTCCGGCGGCGTATATTAGTCCGCGGAATTCAGTTGGGAGCTCTTATGACGACTGCGGTTTTGCCTACCCAGAACATCGCACTTTTGCCTATCCAGGACATCGCCACCAAGCTTGGCCTTTCACCGCATCAATATGACGCAGTCGGCGCGCACGGCGCCAAGCTCAAGCTCGATCTGCTCACCGATCCGGCCTTCCCTCTCCGCGGCAAATTCATTCTGGTTACCGCCACCACCCCCACTGTCTCCGGCGAAGGCAAAACCGTGGTCTCCATCGGACTGGCCCAGGGCCTCGAACGCATCGGCCGCAAATCCATCGTCACCTCGCGTGAGCCGTCCCTCGGCCCGGTCTTCGGCCTCAAAGGCGGCGCAGCGGGCGGTGGCCTTTCGCAGGTCGAGCCAAGCCAGAAAATCAACTTGCACTTCCATGGCGATTTTCACGCCATCACCGCCGCTCACAACCTGCTCGCCGCCATGGTCGACTCCCATCTGTTCCACGAAAACGAACTCGATCTCGATCCTGCGCAGATTTCCTGGCCGCGCGCTCTCGATGTCAACGACCGCGCCCTGCGCCACATCTCGGTCGGCATCGGATCGAAAGGGGACGGAGCAAACCGCGAGACGGGCTTCGTAATCACTGCCGCGTCGGAGGTCATGGCCATTCTCGGCCTCGCCTCAAGCCTTGCCGATCTCCGTCACCGCCTGCGCTCCATCGTCGTCGGCGTTTCCCGATCCGGCCGCCCTGTCACAGCCGGCGATCTTCGCGCTACTGGAGCCATGATGGCGCTGCTCAGCGACGCCCTTTTACCCAACCTTGTACAAACCACCGAGGGCACCCCAGCACTCGTTCATACCGGCCCCTTCGCCAACATCGCCCACGGCACCAGCAGCGTACTCTGCCAGCAGATGGCCCTTCGCCTCGCCGACTACGTCGTCAACGAGGCCGGCTTCGCCTCCGACCTGGGGGCGGAAAAGTATTTCGATATTGCAATGCGCTCTTCCGGCATCCGCCCCGCCGTCGCCGTCCTCGTCACCACCGTGCAAAGCCTGCGCGGCCAGGGCCAGGGCTCGCTCCAGGCCGGCTTTTCCAACCTGAATCACCACATCGCCGCTCTCCGGAATTTCGGCGTGCCTGTCGTGGTCGCCATCAATCGCTTCCCGGCCGATCAGCCTTCTGAATTGGATGCAATTGCCGCTGAATGTCAGCGCCAATCAATCCCCTGCTCCATCGTCGAAGCCTTCACCAAGGGCGGCCTGGGCGCCGTCGATCTGGCTGAAAAGATTGTCGGCGCCATCGAAGCCAATCCCGCGCCCAAGGTCCTGCCGGCTTACTCTCTTGAAGACTCGCTCGAAGAGAAAATCCATATGGTCGCCACTGAAGTCTATGGCGCGGCGGGCGTCGCATTCAGCGATCTGGCGCAAGACAAACTCCAGCGCTATGCTGCCTGGGGATTCGCCGGCCTGCCTGTTTGCATCGCCAAGACGCAGTATTCGCTGACAGACGATCCGCATATCGCCGGCGCTCCCACCGGATGGACGCTCAACATCACCGATGCATCGCTCTCTGCCGGCGCCGGCTTCGTTGTGGCAGTAGCCGGCAATATGATGCTCATGCCCGGCCTGCCGCACGCACCCCGCGCTCTGGCCATCGATGTCGATGAAAACGGCGACATCACCGGGGTTTGAAACACATGACCAGAGCTGCGACTTGCTAACTCGCTAACTCCGCGCAGCGGTGCTAACTCGCTGCGTAATTCCCAATATTTCCGCGCGCATTGCCCAGACCCTTAATCCCAAACACTCAACCAAGAAACGTGATACTTCCCGGACTTCCGACTGCTGTATATTGGCCGGTGAACGTCAACAAGCCCGACTCACGATGAATCCTGAAGCAGGTAATGCTATCGCTCTTCCGATTGCATGCATATAAGAAATTGCCGCTGGGGTCAATCCTGCATTGTCCCGGATAGTCGCCCATCGTCGATGCTTCCCCAATCCATTTCAAGTTGCCGTCCGGTCCGATAGAGAAAGCCGCAATCGCATCGTGCAGCCGGTTTGCCGCGTAGAGAAACTTTCCGTCCGCCGATACCAGAATCTCCGAAGCAAAGCTTGTTCCCGCAAAGCCCGATGGCAATGCAGAGGCTGTTTGTACCGCTGTGAGCGATCCCGTCTCCGCGTCGTAGCGGAAGAATACAATGTTCGAAGCCTCTTCCTGAATCGAGTAGAGCCAATGCCCATTGGGGTGAAACGCAAAATGGCGGGGGCCATCCCCGGAAGGCAATGCCGCAAACGACGCGCCGTCCGCGGGACTCAGCTTACCCGTGCTTCGATCGAACCGATAACTATAGATCCGTTCCTGTCCTAAGTCAGTCGCCAAGACGAATCGACCTTGCGGGTCAGGCGCAATCATGTGCGCATGAGGAGCATCGTGCCCACTCACCGCAAAACTGCCCTTTGGCGTGTTGCTCGCCTGTGTATTGCCCAGGTGGTCTGCGTCTCGATGAACATCGGTCGCCGCCCCTAGCAATCCCCCATCCAGAATCGGCAGAACGGAAATACTCCCGCCGCCATAATTCGCCACAAATGCATATTTCCGTGAAGCGTCGATGCTCAGATAACATGGCCCCGCGCCCTCTGAACTCACCACGTTCAGAGGCGCCAAATCGCCGCTCGCTTCATCGATGGAAAACGCGCTCACCGAACCGTTGTTCCCGTGATAATCGCCGATTTCATTCACCGCATAGAGATACTTCTTCGAAAGATGAATCGCAATCCACGAAGGGTCGGGAGTTTTCGCAACCAGTCTGCGGCGCGCTAACTCGCCGGTAGACAAATTCATCTCGAACAGGTAGATTCCCTCACCATTACTGCCCGCTCCAATCGCACCCGTATAAGTGCCAACATAAGCCAGGATTCTATTGTCCCGCGATCCCAACACAGCATTCTGTGCAATTCCCGCTGAGGAATGTGACACAGCAACTGCTGCCGCTCCCATCAGAAATTCGCGGCGGCTAACTCCTTGCCGAATAAGTGCTCCAATCATTCCATCCATCCTTTTCGAATCCGACCCTTCATCAATCGACTGTTCGTACTGACTCCGCCCTCAATTCTCAGAGAACCAGCGACAACCCCACCGTAAAGATCAATGCAGTAACCGAAATGATTGTCTCGCACACCGACCATGTCTTGATCGTCTGCGAGACACTCATATTGAAATATTCCTTCACCAGCCAGAACCCGCCGTCGTTCACATGTGAGAAGATCAGCGACCCAGCGCCCGTCGCAATCGCGAGTAACTCCGGATGAACCCCCGTCCCATGCAAAGCGATCGGCGCAACTATTCCTGCCGCCGTACTCATCGCCACCGTAGCCGACCCGGTAGCCAGTCGCATCATTGCGGCCAGCAGCCACGCAAGCAACAGCAGCGGCACATGGCTGTTGAGTGCGATCTTGATAATCGCATCGGAAACGCCGCTATCCTGCAGAATTCTCCCAAAGCCCCCTCCCGCTCCCACCAGCAGCGTGATTGTCGCCGTTGGGGCCAGGCATTCATTGCTGAACCGCAGGATTGTCGCGCGGCTAAAGCCTCTCATTCGCCCCAGTGTGAAGAAACTGAGCAACACCCCAATCAGCAACGCCATATCGTCATTGCCGATCAGGTGCAATCCCTCGTTCAACGCACTCTTTGGCGCAGACACGCTATCCGCCCAACTCCCCACTAACATCAGAACAACCGGAAACAGAATGGTGAATAAAGTGAGCGAGAAGCCAGGCATGCTGCGCTCCTGTCCATGATCCACAAACTGCGCAGCCATCGGATTCTCTTCGGGTAATTTGATATGAGGAGCAATCAGCTTCGCATAAAGTGGACCCGCAATCACCGCCGTGGGCAAGCCGACAAGCAGTGCATAAAGAATTGTGCGCCCCACATCCGCCTTGTAGATAGTTACCGCGAGCAGAGCCGCTGGATGAGGCGGCACCAACCCATGCACCACGGAAAGCCCTGCAACCATGGGCAGCCCCACCATGATCAGCGATGTTTTTGTCCGTCGCGCCACCGTAAATGCAATCGGAATCAGCAGCACAAAACCAACTTCAAAGAATGCCGGCAGTCCGATCACAAGCCCGATTACCATCATGGCCCAATGAACCCTCTTCTCTCCAAAGAACCTGATGAGAGTATGAGCAATCCGGTCCGCCCCCCCGGACTCCGCCATCATTTTGCCGAGCATCGTGCCGAGCGCCACGACAATCGCAATGTGCCCCAGCGTCGCTCCCACCCCGGCTTCAAACGAATGCACAACAGTGGAGAGCGGCATCCCCGTAACCACGGCGAGAGCCAGCGAAGTTAGAAAGAGCGTGAGGAATGGATTCAGCTTGAAGACAGCAATGAGCACGATCAGCCCGACCACCGCGACAAACGCCGCCGAAATGAGAAACAAACCGTGCGGATCAATCATAGGTATACAAGGAGTACGGCTCCGTTCAGGCGGATCATTCACCACTTTGATAACGTATCAATCATTGAATCCAGGTCGTTTTCCCGCGTTGAAGAAACTGCCCAGCCCGATTCCCCGTCGCCCCTGAGGCAGCATAAGTCAGCACCCCATTTACCCACACGCCGGCGATGCCTTCCGCTGCACTTATGGGTTCGGCAAATGTTGCCGTGTCGATGACCTTCTCCGGGTCGAACAGAACCAGGTCGGCCGCATAACCCTCTCGTATCAACCCTCGTCCCGCGAGTCCGAATCTCTGCGCCGGCATCCCCGTCATCTTATGCACGGCGTCAGCCAGTGTTATTAACTTTTCTTCGCGGCAATATCGCCCCAGCACCCGGGGAAACGTGCCCCACAAGCGAGGGTGCGGCCGCGGATCGTTGGGCAATCCGTCGGAACCGATCATGGTCGCCGGGTGAGCCAGAATCCTTCGCATATCGTCTTCTGAAATGCTGTGATAAATGGCTCCTGCCGGCCGCAGCATTCGCGCCGCTTCCATCTGAGTTATATCCCAGCCCTCCGCAATCTCCTTGAGCGACTGCCCCGCAATCTCCGGATGCGGCGTACTCCATGTAATCGTAATCGTAACTCTCTCGTCCACCTGCCGCGGATCGAGCGTGCTTGCACCCGCCGCATATGGATAGCAGTCGCAGCCGATCTGCTGCGAGCATCGCGCCGCCTCCAGGGCATGCAAAACTTCCCCGCTCCTTCCCCAGTTAGCAATTCCCGCACACTTCAAGTGCGAAACAATTACCGGCACTCTGTTCAAGCGCCCAATCTCGAAGGCCTCATGCATCGCATCCAGGATCGCCTCCGTCTCGCTCCGCAAGTGCGTTGTATAGACAGCGCCTGCCAAGGCAAGCAGCCGCGCCAACGCCATCACCTCTTCCGTGGTTGCTGCGTTTGCCGAGAGATACGCAAGCCCCGAGCTGAGCCCCAACGCTCCGCCGTCCAGAGCTTCACACAATTGCGTCCGCATACGCGCGATCTCAGCGTCAGTTGCCACCCGGTCCAGCCTGTCCATATGGTTGTTCCGCAAAGCGGTATGCCCCACCAACGCACCAACATTCACAGCTGGCCGTGCTTCGCCGATCCCGGCAACATAGGAAGAAAAAGTCGGGTAGCTGAAATCCTCCTTCGCACCAAGCAAGTTCATTGGATCCGGTAGATCGCCAACTAACTCGACAGGCGCTGCGCTGATGCCGCAATTGCCCACAATCACCGTCGTCACTCCCTGGGACACCTTCGGGAGCATCGCAGGATTTCGGATCACGCTGATATCGTCGTGGGTGTGAACGTCAATGAAGCCGGGCGCAAGCACCAGGCCCGCAGCCTCCACAGTCGCCTCTGCGTTGCACTCAAGGGATGAACCGATTGCGCAAATCCGGCCCTCGCCAAGCGCAACATCCAGAAGCTGCGCGGCACTTCCGGTGCCGTCCAGAACACTCACCCTTCGAATCAACGTGTCGCATTGCAGCATAGTAGCTCGTTCAGAATATAGACTATAACTGTCGCATGATCCAGACTTATTCGATGTCGATCGCAAATGCTGTTGGAGAATTGGTCATTGAACGATAAGGAACACATTCCGGCCAACGCGCTTGCCAGCATCGCCCCACTGAACAAGGGCCTCGGATCATTCGATCGTGCGCTCGGATCCGCTGACATCGCTCAACTTGACTGGAACCTTCTCCGCGAAGATATCAGCCTGCCCTCTGCTGTTTTGTACGAGGACAAGCTACTCCACAACCTGAACTGGATGCGGCAATTCATCTCCGCCTATGGAGTCAAGCTCGCTCCCCATGGCAAAACCACCATGGCGCCCCGGCTTTTCGATCTGCAATTGCAGGCAGGCGCATGGGGCATTACGCTCGCAACCGCGCATCAGACGCAGGTCGCCCACGCTCACGGTGTGCGCCGCGTCCTGATGGCGAACCAGCTTGTCGGCAAACAGAACATGGCGGCCATTGCTCAACTGTTGCGCGATCCCGGCTTCGAATTCTACTGCGTTGCCGATTCGGCTGAGGTGATAGACCAGTTAGGCAGCTTTTATTCGCAGCTGGGCCTGTGTTTGAATGTACTGGTAGAGCTAGGAGTTACCGGTGGCCGCACCGGTGTTCGCGACGGCGAACAGTTGCAATCCGTGCTTGCCGCGTTGTCCCGCTGGAAGCAATCCATTGCTTTCAGCGGCATCGAGATCTATGAGGGTGTTCTCCCTGACGAGCCTTCCATCCGCGCCTTTTTGCAACGCGCGGTCGACGTCACGCGCAAGCTAGCCTCCGAGAATCGCTTTCAGCGCTCGCCCATCATCCTTTCCGGCGCTGGCTCGGCATGGTACGACGTTGTGGCGGAAGTCTTCTCCGCAGCCGCGTTTGGGGATGCCGTTGAGATCGTGCTTCGCCCCGGCTGCTATCTAACCCACGATGTCGGCGCGTATCGCGAAGCGCAAGCCAGGGTTCGCGAACATAATCCTATCGCTCATCGAATGAGTTCTGAGCTCTTGCCTGCCCTGCAAGTCTGGGCCTACGTGCAGTCGATACCCGAACCGGAAAAAGCTATTGTCGGGATGGGCAAACGCGACGCCGCATTTGACTCCGGCTTACCGGTCCCCGCGATGTATTTCAGGCCTGGAAATGCAGCTCCGCAGATAGTTCCAGAAAACTGGGTAGTTACGAAAATGATGGATCAGCACGCTTACCTGCAAATCCACCCCGGAGACGATCTTCGCGTCGGCGATATGATCGCGTTCGATATCTGCCACCCCTGCCTGACATTTGACAAGTGGCGCACTTTACCGATCCTGAATGCCGACTACCAAGTCATCGATATCATTCAAACCTTCTTTTGACCCCGCGTGCTCTCCATCCCCTGCGGATGGAAATCGCTCAGTAGATCAGGTACCTCGCGCGCAGTCCTTCGAATCGTTCCAGCGCGTCGCGCCATTGTTCGGCAACTCGGCGTGGATCCTGGCCCGAGGCAACCGCATCCAGACTCGCCTTGTTCACCATCAAGGAATCCAGCCCTGTAATTTTGTAATCGTTCGGATACAGTGACTGCAAGGCAGCTGCGACCTCGATTCCCAACTCAGGTGCATCCAGCAGATTCCGATCGGTAACAAGAATCCGAACTCCGCCGCACTCCTGTTGCGCATACGCAGAGTTATCGGGTGTAAACTTGACCGGAATAAACCGGGCGCCGGCTATCTCGCGGGCATTCAGATACCTGGCCAGTTCTATCGAATTCACCCACGTAGCACCTATTAACTCAAACGGTGTGTCGGTCCCTCTCCCGACAGATATATTGGTTGCTTCAATCATGCCGATGCCGGGATAAAGAGCCGCTTCAGTCAAGCTACGCATGTTCGGCGACGGATTCACCCATAGCTTCCCAGTCGAATCAAACCAGTCACCTCGCATCCAGCCTTGCATGGGAACTATCGTCAGCTTCGCTTTGATTTCGCGCTCCGCGTTGAACATTTTCGCCAACTCGCCCATGGTCATGCCGTGCCGCACCGGGGTCCGCCAATAATTGACGAAGGATTCCCTGCCCGGATCAGCGACAGGGCCCTGCACAAATGCTCCGCCGATTGGATTGGGCCGGTCCAGTATAACTATCTCCTTGCCATATTTCGCTGCAGCCTCAATAAAATAGCCGAGTGTGGTTTCGTAGGTATAGAACCTTGCGCCAATGTCCTGAATATCGAAGACAATGATGTCTACACCGGATAAGGCAACACTGGAAGGTCGACGCTTCGCATCCGTGTCTCCGTACACGCTATAGATCGGTACACCGGTGGCCTTATCCTCGGAGTTATTCATTGTTGTTGTATCCAGCTTGCCAGCAATGCCGTGTTCGGGGCTGAAGATCGCGGTCAGGTGCAAGCCGGGCGCATGTGCCAACACATCCGCTGTCCGCTCACCGTGCGCATCGATCCCAGTTTGATTCGTCACCAGACCGACTCTCACCGGATGACTCGCATCCGCATGGAACTCGCGGAATCCATGAGCCTCAAGCATATCGATGCCTGTTCTAACGTCGCCATTCCGCGCGTTAATCCGGCGTGACGCCGGCATCAGTTCGTTATATCCCGTGATGCGCGCCAGCCGCAGTTCGTCTTGCTCGGTGGCTGTCAAGGCAAGGGCCTGCACAACCGCCGTTGCGACCTTGCATCGAAGTGAAACAGTTGTCTTGCCTCCGCGAGGATGAACGGCGTTCGTTAAAAGAATAATGTAACTGTCCGTAACTGGATCAATCCAAATTGAAGTACCAGTAAAGCCGGTGTGGCCGAAGGACCCCATGGGCAAAAGCTCACCGCGATTTACGGAAAATGGCGAATCGATATCCCATCCCAACCCGCGCAATACCGTGCCATTGGGTGGCTGCTGGGGAGACGTCATCTTATCGATTGCCGAACGGCTCAATACCTTGAAGCCACTCAGAAAATCCTCGGCGAACAGGGCCAGGTCATCGGCCGTCGAAAACAATCCCGCATGACCTGCGACGCCGCCCATACGCCGCGCTGTAGGGTCGTGTACTGTTCCGCGCAACATGCGCCCCTGCTCATCGAATTCCGTGGGCGCAATGCGCGAGACCCACTCCTTCGGCGGCAGGAAACGCGTGTCCTTCATCCCCAGGGGGCCGAAGATCTTCGCACTCGCGTACTCATTGAGTGGTTGCCCCGTAATCTTCTCCACCAGAAAGCCAAGCGTTTCAAAATTGATATCGCTATATACGAATTGCGATCCGGGAGGGTTGATTGGCTTTTCGCGCATGGCCATTTGGTAAGCCGCCTCGCGCCCCGACCAGGAGGTCTTGAGATCGAGGTCAGGCGGCAGGCCGGAATAATGCGTCATAAGATCGCGAATGGTGATGTCCTTTTTCCCATTCTGCGCAAAGTCAGGCAGGTAAGTTGCCACAGAATCGCCGAGCCGGATGCGGCCATCCTCCACCAGCTTCATCACCGAGGTGGCAGTAGCAATGCACTTGGTAAGAGAAGCCAGATCGAAGACTGTATCGGTCGTCATGGGTTCGCGCGAGGGCTCAAGCGATCTCGATCCGAAGGCCTTGCGATGAATGACCTTGCCATTGTGCCCAACCAGGAGAACTGCGCCGGGAATGTTTCCTTCCGCAACCGCCTTCTCGATAATTGCATCTACCGTCTTGAACCTTCCATCGTTGTCGGATACTTGCGCCAACGCAGACGTGGAAATTGCTACAAGGCATGTCATGAGAACCGCGAAGAACGAGAAGACGCGCAGGCATTTTCGAGTAGCTTCCATGTTCATTCTTCCGAGAGTTATATATCCCTTCGACATGTCCTTATCCACCTTGTACCGATTGAAATGCCGGTTGCGGGAACTTTTTCCTGGGAATCAACCAACTGGCGCTGTAACCCACCAGAAAGGTTATCGTGCTTCCCATGACAACGTACCAAGTAAATGCAACGCCGGTAAACAGCCATAGATACAGGTTGAATACAAATCCGATGACCATTCCAAGCATCGCGCCGCGCTCCGACGCCCGCTTTGTCAGCACGCCTAGAAGGAAGACTCCGAGCAACGACCCGTACGCAACCGATGCAATCGACAAGCCCATCTCCAGAACCTTGCCCCCATTGCGCGCGAGCAAAGCCAATCCGAAGAGAAGCACTCCCCAGATGAGCGTCGCCATGCGCGAAAGCTTTACGCGGCGCTCCTCCGTTGACAGCGGCGCAATCCGGGCATAGAAGTCAACAATGGTGGTCGAGGAAAGCGAGTTGAGAGCGGCGCTCAGATTCGACATTGCAGCCGCCAGGATCGCGGAGATCAGCAGACCGCCCACGCCATGCGGCAATCGCGAAACAATATAGGTGGGGAAAATCATATCTGTCCGCGTAAATGGTACAGAGGGCGGAAACATCTTGTAAAACACAAACAGCATGGCTCCTATCAGGAGAAACATCGAGAACTGGAAGAAGACCGCGACGCCGCTCGACAGCAATGCCATCTTGGCCTGGCGCTCGTTGCGAGCGGAGAGCAATCGCTGCACGATGAGCTGATCTGTTCCGTGGCTGGCAGTGGTAAGGAACGCGCCGCCAATCACCCCTGCCCACAAGGTATAACTAGCAGAGAGATCCCATGAAGTGTCGAACATGCGAAACTTGTCCGCGTGCCCAGCTATCGTATGAATTGTTCCCCAGCCTCCGGGCACAGCACTCAGTATTGAATATGCAGCCACCATGGTTCCAGTTAGATAAATCGCGAGTTGGACAACATCGGTCCATATGACTGCGGCCATGCCTCCTTCAAATGTGTATACCAGCGTCAAGACGATAACAATCCCAATAGCCGCGACGTCGCGCTCGAAGTCGCTCAGGGCCGATAAGACTCCACCAAGAGCAACCCGAATTACGATTGCGACCGCAAAGACGCGCACACCTTCGGCAGCGGCGCGTGTTACCAGAAAGAGGCCCGCGGTGATCGAGCGCAAGCTTCCGCCAAACCTTCGCTCGATCAATTGGTAGGCAGTTACGAGTTGACCGCGAAAATACTGTGGAAGCAAGACAAAGCTAACAACGATGCGCCCAACTATATAGCCGATGATCAATTGCAGGAAGCGGAAATCTTTTTCGTAGGCCAGGCCCGGTACGCTGATGATGGTAAGTGTGCTCGTCTCCGCGGCAACTATCGAAAGGGAGATAGCCCACCACGGAATCGTGTTATCCGCCAGAAAATAGTTCTTCAGAGTTCGTTGCTTGCCGCGAAAGCGCAGGCCGAACAAAGTAACCCCAGCGAGATACGCGACGATCGCCACAAGGTCCAGCGTGTTCAATCCCATGCACCGTCCCCCTCGGCATTCGATGATCGCGCTTGATTGACCGGCGCCGATAAGACTCTGCGTTTCTAAGTTCAATTTAACATCTTCGCAATTGGAAATGCGGGTTGCGCGCGGTGGCGTCAGCAAGAGAAAATTCAGCGGGAGATGAATGTGAGACATTTGCTGGGACGCGGAGTGGCTGGCTCGCTTCTTCTCGCGATGGCCAGTTTGAATATGCCGGTGTGGACGCAGACGCCAGCAGAACAGGCCGCTTTTTCACTCGAGCAACTGGGCAAGCCGGCCGAGGCTGAAGAAGCCTGGAAAGCATTATCGAAGACTCAACCATCGAATCCAGTGCCCTTTGCCCATCTTGGCCTTCTTGAAGCCCGTCAGGAGCACTACCCGCAGGCCATTGCGTTTTACCGCAAAGCCATGGCGCTCGGACCCACCATGCCCGGCCTGCGTTTGAACATGGGTCTTGCTCTCTTCAAAGATGGACAATACCGGCCGGCTATTCAAGCCTTCACGCCGCTACTCAAAGAGGCAGCGGCAAATGTGGACGAGACTCAGCGGTTGACCGTTCTCATCGGAATGGCGCATTACGGACTTGGCGAATACCCGGCGGCGATCCCTTTTCTGAAAGAGGCCGCGGACCGCGATACAGATAACCTGACGCTGCTTTTGACATTGGCGCATAGTTGCCTGTTGTCCAACCAGTATCAGTGCGTTCTCGATGCTTATCACCGCATGGTTGCGTTGAATGCGGACTCCGCGGAGGCTGACATGCTGGTTGGCGAAGCGTTAGACGAAATGAAGGACCGCGCGGGCGCCACGCGGGAGTTTCGCGCCGCGGTCCAGGCCAATCCCAAGGAGCCGAACGTACACTTCGGGCTGGGTTACCTGCTATGGATGGAAGGCCAGACCGAAGAGGCCGCGCAACAGTTTCAAGCCGAGCTTGATAATGCTCCGGAGCACCTGCAAGCCATGCTTTACCTGGGCGATTCGGAGATTCAGTTGAACCGGATGGAAGACGCCAGGCCTCTGCTTGAGAAGGTTGTGAAGCTGAACCCTGCAAGTTCGAAGGGGCATGTGGATCTGGGGATTGCGTATGCCGCGACCAACCGCAATCAGGATGCGCTCGTGGAGTTCAAGAGAGCCGTCGCGTTGAAGCCTGACGATGTGAATGCCCACTGGCGCCTCGGCCGGCTCTACCGTTCCATGGGAAAGACGAGCGAGGCCACGGCAGAATTCAACAAATCCAAAAGCCTCAATAAAGCTGCAGACGACGGACTTCTCAAAGCAATGTCCAAAGTTCCCCACGAGAGCAGCCCATCGGAAACACCGGCGGCTGCGCCTACGGACAAGTGATCGCAGAGCGATTTACTTTCGCGTGTGAATAGACTCTCTCGAATTGCAAAGGCCGGAGCTTTCGCCCCGGCCTTTGCTTGTACGCTAAGTGAATCGCGCTGGTTAGAAGTACAGCTTGGCGCCAATTTGGATTCTGCGGTATCCACCCGACAAGTCGGAAGTAATCTGGCCGAACGAACCGTCAGCCATATTGCCATCGGGGTTGTTGAAGTTGACATGGTTGAAAGCGTTGAAGAACTCCCCGCGCAACTGGAAGTTGATGCGCTCGGCGATCTTCGTGTTCTTGATGGCGGCCAGATCCCAGTTCTGCATGCCCGGGCCGAGGATCGAGTTCGAACCCTCACTGCCGAAGTGGCCAACCGCCTGCTGGAAGTCAGCGGTCGCGAACCATGCGCCGAGCTGCTTGGGCTTGGCAACATGAGGAGTGACCTGGTCCGGACGAACTCCGCCGAGGCCAATGCCATTGCCTGTGATGACGGACGGGTTCAGATCGAAGGGATCGTACGGCTGAGCGATGCTGAAGTTCTGGCCAGATACCATCGAGGTGATCCCAGAGAGTTCCCAACCGCCCAAGACGCGGCCTCCCACTCCTTGCTGGTTCCTGAAGAAGGGCAGGTCATAGACGTAGCTGGCTTCGAAGACCTGGGGCGTATTGATGTTCGACGGGCCGTAATCGAGATTCATGTTGTAGATGTCGGTGGCCGCATTGCCACGATCGGCGGAGTTGGTGGTCAGCGTTCTCGACCAGGTATACGCCACGCCCACGGTCACGCCCTTGTTGGAGCGATGGTTCAGCGAGACTTGCAGCGAGTTGTAGTTGCTGGTGAAGATGGGCGAACGGTTGGTGATGGTGCCATAGCCGGCGTAGGGACGGATGGCGTTGACGTTTTCAGTGCCAGGGCCGCCAGGCTCGCTTGCCCAGGCGGAAACCATGGGCTGGTTCTGATCGAAGGTGCCAAGTAGGTGACGAGCTTCATTGCCGACAAAAGCCACTTCCAGAGTGGTGGTCGGCAACAACTGACGCTGAATGGAGAGGTTGTAGTTGGCGTAGTCCGGAACCTTGAACGTGGGCGTACCGGTTGAAGTGATGCCGGCAGGCGTGCTCGGTGGAGGAGCGAGCGATCCACCGCTGACCGCATCGAAGGAGGTGTTGAGAATGGTTGTCGACTTCACATAGATCGGGTTGGAGAAGCCGTCGTTTTCCCAGATGCCGTCCAGAGAGCGGTCATAGAAGATGCCGAAGCCTGCGCGGATGGAGGTGACTCCGCGGCCATCCGGGTTATAGGCAAGGCCGACGCGCGGGGCGAAGTTACTTTTGGTGTTGGGGTTGACCAGCGGACCATAGGGCGAGCAAGTGGAATATACGCTGTTGGCCTGCGCATAGCTGCAGGCCGTGCCCGTTGGGAAGATCAAGCCATTGGCATAGTTGTAAGGGTTGACCGTGCCGGAGACCATGCTGCCAGCCGCGTTGATGGCGGGCGCATTGCCGGCCTTGTACAGCATCGGATCGAAGTTGACCAGCGTGTTCTCCAGATCCGAGGGTGACGGCAGGAAGCTCCAGCGGACGCCCAAGTTGATGGTCAACTTTCTGCTGACCTTGAAGTCGTCCTGGACGTACGCTTCAGTGTTGACGAAGTGAAGGTCGGGAATGACGTCGCGGTTGGCCTGGCTAAACGTCGCCACGTTGCCAAGCAGAAAATCGGCAAAGGTGTTGAACATGTAAATCGGGTTGGAGCCGGCGCTGGGAGCATAGGAGAAGACCGCGTTTTCGGTCTTGATCATCTGCTGGACCTGAAAGCCGGCGCGAAGGGTGTGTGCGCCCAAGTTATACGACAGGTTGTCGAAATAGGTACGATCCAGGTTCCGTTCCTTATACGGAGCGAAGCCCACGCTGAAGCCCGTAACTCCGTTGATGTAGACGGAAGGCATACGGCCATAAGGATCGGGATAGAATTCGGTTCCAGGCGTAAGAGCCTTCAACGCCGTGGCCGAGGTGGCAAATTCGCCGGGAGCGCTGGACGCCGTATAGGTGCCTTGTGCCCACACAAATTCGACTTCATTGACAGCCTTGGGCGAGATGGTCCAGGTGAGGTTACCCACCACGTTCTTGCCGGGCGAGTCGACCGCGGTGTTTACCAGATTGGCATAGTTCGAGCCGGATCCCCATCCCATGCCCAACGGACTGTTGTTCGGCATGGTGTCGTTGATGGCGCGAGCGAAGAAGTGAACCCTGTCGTTGAAGTAGTGATCGATGCGAACGATGTCGTCGCGAAGGTCGTTTTTCGCAGAGTAGGAGTAGTTGTAGTTCGAGCCGCTATTGGCCGGGTTGGGCGTGAAGACGTCGGTCAGATAGACCTTCGCGTTCGAGCTGAAGCAGGTGGGATCGATGGTGGTGGTGTCGGCCGCCGCATTGTAGGTCAGGCAGTTTGACTCCGATGCAGGCGCATAGGAAGGAGGCGTGTACTGGCCCGGAACGGTGCCGGCAATCATGGCCGTGGTGGCCGCCGGCTGGCTCACGTTGCCCGGCGAAACGATCTTGTGCCATTCCTCAGAGTAGAAAAAGAAGGTCTTCTTCTTGTCGACGTTATAAGTTCTGGGAATAAAGATCGGACCGCCGACGGTAAAGCCAAATGCGTTGTGATGGTTGACGGCGCGCGGCGAATTGTCCGCCGCGATGGGATTGTTCTTATTGAAGTAGTCGTTGGCGTCCAGGTCCGTGTTGCGAACGAACTCATAGGCATCGCCATGGAAGGCGCTGCCGCCGCTCTTGGTGGCTACCAGCACCTGGCCGCCGCCCGAACGTCCGTAAGCGGCGTCATAGTTGCCGCGCTGCAAGGTAAATTCCTGAATGGCATCGATACTGGGCGTGTTCACCACCGTCTGGTTGGAGCCGGTGTCATTGATGTCTGCGCCGTCCAGTGTCCAATTGTTGGCGGAACCGCGCGCGCCGTTCACGGCCATCTGGTTGTTGGATGCGGGGTTGGCTTCGACACCCAGACCGGCATTGATGACACCCGGTTGAAGGGTGACCAACTGCGCAAAGCTGCGGCTGGCAACTTCAAGTTCGCGAATCTGTTCCCCGGAGATGGTCCCGGCCTGGCCGCTGCTCTCCGTATCCACCGAAACAGGATTGTCTTCCACGGTCACCGTGGTGCTGACGGCTCCAGCCTTCAACTGCGCGTTGAAAGCGTGCTTTTCGGCGACGTCCAGGACGATGTTCTTGCCCTTGAAGGTCTCAAAGCCCGCAGCGGTTACGATAACCGAGTAGGTTCCGGCCGGGAGGTTAGTGACGACGTAGTTGCCTGCGCCATCCGTCTGCACAACGCGGGCGCCTGCATTGACGCCGTTCTGCGTGATGGTGATCGAGGCATGAGGAATCACGGCCCCGGAACTATCGGTGACAGCCCCGCTGAGGGTTGCCGCAAGTTCTTGTGCGCGCCCCGTCAACGGAAGCGCCATGAAAAGAATCGCGAACACCAGGAACAGGCAGGTACGCTCCTTGATAACGCGCTTCACTTGCGCAGAGCCATCTAGGGCGTGGTTAACTCGTTGGCCTGAACACGAGCGATCTGAAAGTCGATTGGTCTCAATCATTGCCTTCACCTCTCTGTGAATCTGAGTGAATGCCTCTACGCGGTGCGCAGGTGCAAGGGGGTCTGGTTTGGTGGATAAGAAAGAATGCTGGTAGGTCGATCGAGGTTGGGCACTGCAGAAAGCCCACAGTGCGAGTCGAGCCATCCCGAGTTAGAAATCCCGGCGTCAAGCCAAGCCTCCCCAAGAGGGAAACTCCGCAATAGACCCGCATGTGTCTGCATCACACTTCTCCCAAAAAGTGCTTCAAATACGTCGGACCAACCCCGCGAGCTGATTCGCGGGCCAGTCTCCGCTTAAGTTTCATGGCGATGGTGACCGGAACAATTTGGAATCCTGCCCGGAGCGTCGCAATTGTTACAATCCGTCGTGCAGACACAATAAGACGAGTTGGGCATGGATTGCAATGAAGAAATGAAAAAAAATGGCCTAAACGATCATTTTCTTGAGAAATCCATACCTGTTTGTAGAATCCAAGCGCCAATTCGTCCGCTTAATCGATGAGTTTTCAGCGATTTATGGCGCAAAGGGCTGGCAAGGCCCCCATTCGCACGGTTGAACTCTCTTTGGGAAAGCAATCGGAGAGCGATGACCCAACCACAGGCCAATCAAGTCTTGAGCGAATCAGGCTCGGATGACCTTGATTCCCTGCCGCTCAAAGGGGGCGAGCGCCTCTTTGGTTGCCCCGTGGTCGGTGATCAGGATGTGGATCTCGTTGGCAGGGCAAATAAAGGCTGGGCTCACCTTGCCCAGTTTGCTCGAGTCAGCGGTCACGATCACTTGCTTGGATTGCTTGAGCATCTTGCGGATGACCAGCGCCTCATCGGTCTCCAGCGTCGTGGCTCCCCGTTCCGGGTCCAGCCCCGTAACACTGAGAAACACCTTGTCCATATAGACATCGTCGAGGAAGTTGAGCGCGGCGCTGCCGGTGAGAGAAAATGACCACGCCCAGGGCACCACTCCCCCCGTCAGATAAGTGCGGATTCCGGGCTGATTGCAAAGTTCCATGCCGATATTGATGGCGTTTGTGACCACTTGAATCTTTTCCCGGTGGCGCAGGCTGCGGCCAACATGCGTGGTAGTGGTCCCCGCCGTCAGGCCGACGGTTTCATTGGCCTGGATCAACTCGGCCGCAGCCAACCCGATGCGCCGCTTTTCCTCGGCAAACCGCTGCTCGCGCGCCAGAAAGGAGCTATCGTACCGGAATGGCTCGTAGAGCAGAGGTTCCACCAAAGTTGCGCCGCCATGGGTGCGGCGGATCAGGCCCCGGTTCTCCAGCCGCGCCAGGTCTCGACGGATACTTGGCGCGGAGGAACCCGCCACGGCGAGGATTTCCTCAATGGTTGCGCTTCCGGTTCGGAGCAGAAACTTGATGATCAGCTCCGAACGACGATTGATTGATTCGGACATACCGCACCGATTCTAATCCCTTTGCCGTAGAGACGTGCAACTCATTTTTCGCATTTTATGAATGTTTTGCCATTATTTTCTTTGAGACAATCAATCTGTTGATCAAATACTCGCTGTATGATCGAATATGTAGCCAATCCTCTTCTGAGGATTAAGACTGTGGAACGGTAAACATGCCTACCTTCGATCACGAGATGTTGCGCGAAATCTATCAGCAACCCCAGGCGCTTTCCCATACCCTGGGCCTTTATCTTGACAATGACGCTCTCAAGCCTGACGTTGCAGCCATGCTGGCGGGCTGGTCCATTCCCGAGGGCGAGATTCTGATTGCCGCTTCAGGCTCCAGCCGCCATAGCGGGCTGGCCGCCGAAATCCTGCTTGAAGACCTCTGCGGCCTGGCCGTCGACGTCGAGTACGCCAGCGAATACAGTTGCCGCGGCAGCAACGCCACAGCGGATGTGCGGCATCCCAGCATCCTCGTGCTCTCGCAATCCGGTGAGACTTCCGACACCCTGGCGGCCCTGCGAGAGGCTCATCGTCGCGGACAAAAGACCCTGGCGATTACCAACGCCGTGTCCTCCACCATGGCCGAGGAAGCCGACGTTTCCATGCCCCTGGCAGCCGGCATTGAGAAGGCAATTCCGGCCACCAAGAGCTTTACCTGCCAACTGGCCGTTCTTTATCTGTTGGCGTTGTACGAGGGTGCGCGGCTCGGTCGATTCAATGCCGAGACTCTGGCCTTGCACATACGGGAAATCCAAGCTCTGCCCGCCCGCATTGAAGCGCAACTCGACGGCTGGCGCAACCGGATGTCCGCCCTTGCGACCAAATACAAGTCCGCCAACACCTTCCTTTACCTTGGCCGCGGAATCCATTACGCCATCGCCCGCGAAGGCGCGTTGAAACTGAAGGAAGCCTCCTACGTTCACGCGGAAGGCTATCCGGCGGGCGAGTTGAAGCACGGGCCCAATGCGCTGGTCAGCGACACCGTGCCGCTGGTGGTTCTAGCCACCGTCGATCGTGCTCTCGATGCCTCCGTGGTCCGCTATGAAAAAACGCTGCAACTACTCCGCGACATGCAGACGCAGGGCGCAAAGGTCATTGCCATTGCCAACTCCTGCGACGAAGAAGTCGCAGCCCTGGTAAGCGATTGCGTCTTTGTCGAACCGGCCTCCGAGTACCTGCTCCCCATTGCGGAAGTCGTCCCGCTGCAACTGTTCTCGTACTTCATGGCGCTGGCCCACGGCGTGGATGTAGACCGGCCCAGAAATCTCTCGAAAGCAGTCGTGGAGAGCCCAGCCGGCTCGTAGCGATGCACACATCAACCTATTGCGCCGAGAACCACCTTACGCCACGTCCGAAGGAACCTCGAAGGTGACCAATTCAGAGCGGAAGCCGCGCGTGCGAACCGCACCGTACGCGATGCCCAGAATCATCCACACCGCGCCCAGCACCAGCGCTGGATTGCTGAGATGCACCCAGATGAATCCGCAAATCAGAAAGCCCAGAGTGGGCACCACGTAGCCGCCGAGGCTGCTGCTCTTTTCATGCCGCAAGTGGTGTACAAATGCCGCGGCATTCACGCCCATGAAGGCGACGAAAGCGCCGAAGTTGAGGCATTCCGCACCGATTTCGTAAGCTCCTCCGCCCAGCCGGTCCGCAAAAAACTGCAGCAGTGCGGACCCAACCAGCGCGAACCCTCCAACCGCAATAATGTTGTTGCGTGGAATACGCCGCTTGGGTTCGATGACGCCAAAGAACGATTTGGGAAGCGCATTTCCGCGTCCCATTCCGTAAAGCAAACGTCCGGCGGCGAGTTGCGAACCCATGCCTGAACCCATGTTTGCAATCAGCAATGTAAAATTGACAACCTGGAAAAGGATTGCCCCGCCGGCCTGGCGCGAGACCATCGCGAATGCCGACACAACATCGTCGCTGCCAAACGGCTTCGATCCCCAGATCAGTTGCGCCGCATAAACCTCGAGCCCGGAGAGCACGCCGGTAATCACGCACACCAGAACCGTGGCCAGCATAATGTTGCGCCGCGGATTCTCAACCTCCTCGGAAAACGTGGAGACGGCGTCGAATCCGATGTAAGTGAGTACGGCCACCGAAGTCCCCGCGAAGATGCTCGATGGATGAAAGCTGCCCGGCTCATAGAACGGATGCGTGAAGAAACCCGGATCGTGATGCACGCCCCACACAGCGCGAATCACCGCGCCGAGGAACAGCACCACAACCACCACCATACCCGCGCACAGGGCCTCATTCATCCGTGCCGAAGTCTTGATGCCGCGCAGATTTGTCCAGGTAAAAAACGCCGCGAAGAACACAATCCAGACATAGTAAGAAAGTCCCGGAAGAATATTCATCGCAGCCTGCGCACAAAACGCCGTGCAGATGAGCGGGTTGATCAGGTAATCCATCACCATGCCCCAGCCCACCACATAGCCGAGGGCCGAGTGCATCTCCTGCCCGACGTAAGTGTAAGCCGACCCCGCGCTGGGATAGATACGCGCCATGCGCCCATAGCTGATGGCCGTAAACAGCATGGCCACCATGGCGATCAGAATCGCGGTGACCACATGTCCATGGGCCTTGTTGCTGATCACGCCGTAGATGCCCATGGGCGCCGTCGGCTGGATGATTACCATCCCGATGATGATCAGGTTCCAAAGCCCCAGCGTGCGATTGAGGCTCGCGCCCTTTGTTTGCGTGCTCCCAGCAACGTCTGCCATGCGTGTCCTTAATGCGCCGCCGTGGCAGCTGCTGTTGTAATGGTTTGCGAACCCGCATTCCAGCTTGCGATCTGCACTGTCGGTGCATCCGCACCGCTCTCCGGCAACAACGCCGTCAGCACGCGCTTCTCACCCGGCACTAACTCGATCCAGTTATCCGACCATATTACCGGAGCAATCAATCCGCCGGCTTGCGTGCGCACCGCCGCGTTCACTTGAAAAGCAAGCGCCGCACTCGGATTCTCAAGTTCCACGCGCACCTCGCGTCCGCGCGCGGTCTTCTCGATCTCCGCATGAGCAACGATTTTTGCCGCCGGCAAATTCGCGAGTGCCGTCAGGTCTTCATGACGCGATGCCGGCGTATGCGTATAGTCTGTTCTTGACCAATCGAAGGTGGTCAGTGTTCCAGGCACCCAATAGAAATTCCTGCTGACCACTTTGCCCGCGGCATTTGTCAGGGTCAGGTCGATGAAGAAGATTCTTTCCGTGTCCGCGTAGAGGCTCTCCGGAATGGTGAAGACAATCTGCGAACTGTCCACTCCCGCATCGACAGCGGCTTCTTCCTTGTACAATTCCTTCCACGCTGCGTTGTGTACATGCACGCTCGCATGAAGTCCGGCAACACGCTCATACGTGCTGTTCACCACCACAATCGAGCGGTCGTCGTAGGAATACTGAATATGCACCGGCTCGCATGCTTTCTTGGTCCCGAAGTATCCCGCCCCGGCATCGAGGTAATAGTCATACAAATGCCAGATCATCGATGGCCACGCATTGTTGAGCATCCACTGAATCACGCCCGTCGACGCGTACTTGTTCCTGCTGTATGCTTCATACATTGCGCGCTCGGAGTCGTACTGCATGGTTCCGGCAATTCGCTCATAGTCGGCCGCCGACTGCGGCTTTGCATACACGGCCGCCATCGAATCGTCGAGCACTTTCAGGTTCAGGAATTCACCACCGCCGTAATGCATACTCCAGTTTGCAGTCGGCGGCCATGCCTGCGCGTCGGGCAAAAACTTTTCGCGGCTCGCCAACGACGGAATCGCCGGACCAGGGCTGGTCTCCGTGTTGAATCCGTAGGCGCCGCCGTTCTGCTTGTCCACGTACCAGTAACTCGGCGCAACGTAATCGTAGGGCCCGGTCATCTTCACACCGTTGAGACCTCCGCCGGCAGTCACTTGCGACGACGCCGCGGAGATGATCGGGTTCGGCCAATGCGTCTCCGCTTCCACATTCAGATAGGCGCGCTCAACATTCGCCGGCGGAGCGTTGTCGCTGCCGTTGAGCCACACCAGCAGGCTTGCATGATGGCGCAACCGCAACATCTGCGACCGCAACGAGGCAGTGGCAATCGTCAGATCCTCGGCAGTCCAGTCCTTCCAGTGTTCCCAATGATCGCAGCAGCACCAGCCCAGCATCACCAGGATGCCGTCCTTATCCGCCAGATGGAAAAAGTCCTCCGTCTCCAGCTTTCCTTCCAGGCGAATCGTATTCAGGTTCATATCTTCGACAAGACGGAACTGATCGCGCAAACGGTGCTCATCGGTCCGCAGCAACATATCCTGCGACCACCCTGCGCCGCGAATCAGAATCGGCTTTCCATTCACGCGAAACAACCGGCTTCCATTCGCCGTAAGTTCTGAAGTGATCTCGCGAATGCCGAAGTCAACGCTCTGCTCATCCGTAACTTCGCCTTGCTCGCGGAAGCTCATCGTCAGCCGTTCCAGGTGCGGCTCGCCCATCTGTCGCGGCCACCATGGCCTGGGATTGCGAATACGCAATTGCGCAAATTCCTCGGGCGTGAACGTGACAGTGCGATCTTCATGCGCCGCAAGTTCCACTGCCTGCTCAAACTTCACCCCGGCCGTTGTACCTTCAACCTCGCCCTTCACCGCGCGATCGCTGGCGTTATGCAACTCTGCATAAACGGTGAGCTCCGCGGAACCAAGTGTGCTGTCGTGGAAGTGAGTCACGGCCAGCGGCGAGCGCAGAGTCACCGTGCCCGTGCCGATCAAATCGACGGCGCCCCACAGTCCCATATCCTTATCGGGTGGACAAGGGTTCCAGTCAACCCAGTTGATGCCCAGATCCTTTTCCGTAGGCGCAAACGTCTCCACCGCCAACACATTTTTCTTGCCCGGCTTCAGCAAGTCCGTAACATCGAAGTCGTAAGTGCGATACGCGCCAGCGACCTTGGTCGTGTCCGCGACTTTTTGGCCGTTCAGCCACACGTCGCCGCGATAATTGATGCCGCCAAAGTGCAGCCACTGCCTCTCGCCCGAGTGCAACGCAGCAGGCACAGTGAACTCCGTGCGATACCACCAGCCGCACCGGTAGGGGCTATCCTGGGCCATCGGCATGTTGGCGAAGATGGCGCCGATCTTATACGTCGTGCCCGGAATCTGCCGCAGGTTCGTGCCGTAATAAGGATCGGGAAACACGCCAGCCGCTGCCTGCGAGGCCAGCACAGTGCTGGGCACCGCCGTCTTCAACCAGCCCTCGGTTTGAAATCCATCCGCGGCAATTGAGTCGCCTGTAGCTTGCAATTTGCAAGCCGATTGCAATTGCCATCCCTCGCGCAACGGCGTTACGGTTCCCGCCCACAGCATGGGCGACAGCGCCAATGAGATCGAACAACAGAAAAACACTCGTCTACGCATTCGTCACCAGCAATCCTTGTTCCAGCAAAGCAGGTTTGTCTGCCCGGTATTTGTGTAACACTCCGGTTCCGGAATGTCTGCCGTTGAAATCCAGATTCAATCGCTTGAACAAAGGGAATACCTTCCAATTGCAAGCCCTGTCAAGTAACCTCCGCAAGCCCACCGGCAGACCGCTTCTTCGTGCTCGCAGGCCGTGACGAAGACCTCCGCACCACCAGTTCCGGCGGAGCGCGGTGCAAACGCAGCGTCTGTTCCCGGCGTTGCTCGCGCGCTTCAATAGCGTCTACCACCCATTCCGCCGCCAGCAGCCCCATCTCTCGCAGCGGCTGCCGGATGGTGGTGATCCCCGGTGTCGATACCGCTGCCGGCAGCACATCGTCAAACCCGAGCACGGAGCAATCCTCCGGCACCCGCACCCCCGCGCCCGCCAGTCCGCGCACCACACCCAGCGCCGTCAGGTCGTCGAAGGCAAGCACGGCAGTGAATTGCCGCCCCGAGGCCAGCATTCGTTTTGCGCAATCCATTCCGCCCTCAAAACCAGAAAGGGGATCTACCAGGTTGGGCAGTTGGAAGACCAGCTTCGAATCGAATTTGATTCCCGCCTCCGCCGCCGCACTTTGCACTCCGGCCCACCGTGGCGCGCTGTCGAACATCTCTTCCGGCCCGCGAATCACGGCGATCCTGCGATGCCCAAGCTCATGCAGATGGCGCATCGCCAATGCGCCGCCCGCTTCGTTGTCCACCAACACCGAGCTCACTCCCCGCCCGGTCAAGTCGCGGCTCACAATCACGATTGGTACATTGTTCTTTTTGACGTCGCTCAGCAAGTTGGTTTCATCGAACACCCAACTGGCGATTACGATCACGCCTTCGGCGCGCCGCTCCAAAATCATCTGCAGATAATTGTCGAAGAGTCCGCGCTGCGTCTGCGCATCCATCAGCAGCGGCAGATAGCTATTCGGCTGCAAGCCAGCCTGGATGCCGCGCACAATCGGAATGCAGTAGGGATCGGAAAGGTCGTATGCCAGCACGCCGATGGTCTGGCTGCGCCGCCTCCGCAGGGACCGGGCAAACGCGTCTGGATGGTAACCAAGCTGCTGCGCCATGGCGCGGATCTGTTGCCGCGTCTTCTCCGCAACATTTTGCGAGAGAGGCGCTTCGCTCAACACAATCGAAACCGTGGACACGGAGAAACCGCAGGCGCGGGCAACGTCCAGCAAAGTCACGTGACCGGATCTGCGTTGTGCCAATTCCCCTCCCTCTCCGCGTTGCGGCCATTCAAGGCCAGCGCTTCCATGGCCTGCACACGGAGTTGCGCCTGATTCCATGGGCCTTGGAAACTTTGGAAAAACCCTGGCTTCTCGATTTTTCCCTTGACACGGGGAAAAATTGAACCTACATTGGCTTTCTACTATTCAAACGTTTGAATGTCAACAATTCGATAGGAGACGGCCATGATCAACCAAAAGAAACCGACCTCATTCCTACGCATTTTCCTCTGTTTTTCGGTGCTTCTCCTGTTCGCAGGCACCGTAACCTGGGCCCAGGCCGGCCGGGGTAGCATCAGCGGTACCATCACGGACCCCACAGGGGCGCTGGTCCCCGGCGCCAAAGTGTCCGCGCTGAACCACGCCACCGGAATCACCCAATCCACCGTCTCAACCGCGGCAGGCTTGTATTTCTTTGTCTCGCTCAACCCCGGCTCTTACGAAATTACGGCCTCCCGCACGGGGTTTGAGAGCGTCGCCCAGGACAACGTAATCGTCAGCGTAGACCAGGTCAGCGTCGTAAACATCGCGCTTCAAGTAGGCGCCGTCGCGGATACAGTCACCGTCTCGCAAACCGTCGATATCGTCGATACCAGCAACTCCACCGTCGGCCAACTCATTGGCGCCGAGACCATCGATCGCGTTCCACTGCTGACGCGCAATGTCTATGACCTGGTACAACTGAGCGCGGGCGTCACCCCGTCGAATGGCTCGCCGAACTCAGGCGACTCGGCGCAGATCAACAACATCTCAAACGGCCGTCCGGGGGTCGATGTTTCCTCCTACAGCATCAATGGCGCGGTCCTCGGGTCTGTCTACTACATGCTTGACGGCAGCCCGCTGGGCGTTGCGGAAAACAATATCGCCGCCATCATCCCCATGTCGGAGATTCCAGAAGATGGCATCGACGAATACCGCGTCGAAACGCAGAACACCCCGGCCTCTTACCAGAGCGGCGGCGCGGGCGTCATCAGCCTGGTGAGCAAGTCTGGCGGAGATAGTTTCCATGGCGACGCCTTCGGGTTTTTCCGGCCAGACATTCTCTCGGCCAACGACTACTTCAACAAGCAAAACCAGTTGCTCGGTGGCCTCCCCAACACGCCGCAAAGTTTCCATCGCTATCAAGAAGGCGGTTCCATCAGCGGTCCCGTCCTGCACAAAAAGCTGTTTTTCTTCGGCGACTATGAAGCGACGCAGCAGGCGCTTTTTGACGGCTCAAACTACTTTTCCGTTCCCACCACCGCCGAGCGGACGGGCGATTTTTCCGCGGACGCCTATACCATCTACGACCCGCTGGTCCCCGACAATCCAGACGGAACGCGCCAGCCGGTTGCCGGCAACGTAATCACCAATCCCAACCCCATTGCGCTGAAAACTCTTTCCATGTTTCCCAAGTGCAACCGTCCCAGTCCCAGCACCTGCGAAGCAGCGTCGACCTTGTCCCCGTACCCCATTTCGGGCGGCGGCAACCTGTATGTTCCCGGCACCGACCCCACCACCGGACAGAAATTCGACGTTCGTATGGATTATTACCAAAGCGAGAAACAGCGCATTTTCGGCCGCTTTTCGTTTTCGCGGACGACCCTCGCAAGCTCCAATGCTTTTGGCAACATGTGGGATCCGAACTACGCTCTGAATGTAACCAACGCACGCAATGTAATCGTCGCGGACGATCTCACCCTCAGTCCAACCACGGTTTTGCAATTGCGCTATTCGTTCACGCGCCACTATGAAAACCAGGGAGGCGACCCTGCGGAAAATGGCTTCGACATCACGACTCTCGGATTTCCCTCTTCGCTGGCCGCGCAGGAAGTTTACAAGATTCTTCCCCTCATGAATTTCAGCGACCTGGGCCCTGCCATTGGTGGCACCTGTTGCTCCAATACCTTCCAGTATGCCAGCGAAAACAGCGACATCATCGCCAGCCTCACCAAGGTCAAAGGCAAGCACGAGATCAGCGCCGGCTTCGAATACATGAAGCGCTTCATGAATGTGGGCCAGCCTCCCGAGGCCTCCGGCAGTTATAACTTCGACATGTCCGCCACCGACCAAACCACAAGCGCCCCTTCCCCGGTAGGAGGCAATGACTTCGCTTCATTCCTTCTCGGCATGGGAGAGGCACCGGGCGGTGAAGGGGGCAACTTCAGCAAGGACCTCTTCCTCGCGGCAGCCAGCCCCTACTACGCGGCATTTATTCAGGACACCTACCACGTCACGCCGACCTTCACCGTTACGGCGGGCTTGCGCTGGGATATCTTCGGCGGCAAGACGGAGCGCCATAACCGCTTTGAGTATTTCGATCCCAAGGCACAGGGATCGAGCAACGGCGTATCGTTCACTGGCGGCGAGGTGTTCTCCAGTTCCGGCCACCGCTCTCCCTTTACAACCAACATGAAGGACTTAGGACCTCGACTCGGTTTTGCGTGGCAGCCATCGAAGGATATCGTCTTCCACGGTGGTGCAGGCTTCTACTATGGCCCGAGCGCGCAAATGGTCACCGGCGTAGGCGAAAACAGCGACGGATTCTCCTCTACCACCGACTGGAACGCCACGAACTGGAACAATGATGGAAATACCGTGACCTTCGACGGCGGCGGCCAGGGTAACTCGGTACTTTACGGCAGCAGCCTGGATCCTAACTTCACAGGCGGACCGGCGCCCAGTCCAACCGCGCCTTACTCAATCAGCAATCCGTTCCCGGCTGGCGTGACCCCGATCATCGGCGCGTCGCAAGGATTGGCCACTTACCTTGGCAATCAACTCAGCACCATGCTCCACACCCAACGCACGCAACTAACCTATAACTTCAACTTCGGTTGGGATATGGATCTCTCCCATGGTTTCCATCTCGCAGCCGGTTACGTAGGCAGCAGAGGTCTGTTCCTTCCGCTTGCCGGTGAAGACCTGAACCAGCTGGATCTCGGCACTATTGCGAGTTACCAGGGTGCGCTTGAAAGCACCATGGTGTCCAACCAGTGGGCCGCTCTTCTGCCACCGACAAATGTCTATTCTGGTCAGGCCACCGTGCCGCTCTGGGTGTCTTTGCAGGAATTCCCGCAATTTGGCAATGGCCAGGCTGAGGGAGGCAGCGGGGTCAGTATCCATGGCTATCCCGGCGGCGACTCCGAATACAGTTCCCTGCAAACCAAGCTCGAGAAACGCCTCTCCAGTCACTTCACCACGCTGGTCTCTTTCACATGGGCCAAGCTCATCACCGATGACGGCAATCCACCGCTGGGCTTTGTCGGCTCTCACGCCGGCTCACCCCAGGACTGGAAGAACATGAACCTCGAACACTCGGTCAGCCCGCAGGAAGTCAAATTCCAATTCACTTGGCAGGCATCCTACGATTTGCCTATCGGCAAAGGCCGTTTGCTCAGCCTCAACAGGCCGGGCAATGCGGTTCTGGGCGGCTGGACGATCAACGGAATTGCCTATCTGAGCGACGGCATTCCTATCAACTCCCCAGGCTCGGGTTCGCCGCTTGCCGTCAACTTCAATCAACGCGCCGATATGGTCTGCGATCCCAGCAAGGGCGCGCCCCATACATACGCGCAGTGGTTCCTGCCTAACTGCTTCACCACGCCGGCAAGTGGTTTTGTCGCGGGAACCGCGCCGGCCTATCTTGCCAACGTCCGCACGATGGGAGCCCAGGACCTGGACCTCTCTCTGTTCAAGAGTTTCACGATTGGGAAAGAGAAGGATCTTCGCTTCGAAATCTCTTCCTTCAACGTCACCAACAAAGCGCAGTTCGGGGGGCCGAATGTGAGCTCTCCCAATTCCGGGTTTGTAAACTTCGGCCAGATTTCCGGCACTGTTAACACCCCGCGCCAGTTCCAGTTCGGGTCGAAGTTCACCTTCTGATCGCAGATACGTTCGAACGCCGGGTGCCCCATCCTTTTCACAGCCTCATCGTGAAAAGGGTGGGAGCGCGCAGCCCCCAAATGTCCATAAATCATTTGCAGATTCATTCGGCGAACCGTTTAATATAACTTTCCATGGCTACCCTCTTCGATAAACTTCAGCTCAAAGATCATCCGGAGATGCTCGTTCTCAATGCGCCCGAGAGTTTCGAGATTGAGTTGTCCCGCCTGCCCGTCCTGCACATTCACCGCGCGATCGAATCGCTAGCGGAGATTCGCTTCTCGCTGGCCTTCGTGACCAAGCAGGCGGAAGTCGACGCACTCGCGTCCAAAATCGCCGCACGCGCCAAAGGCGACCCAACCATCTGGTTCGCGTACCCCAAAGGCTCATCGAAGAAATACAAATGCGATTTCAATCGCGACACCGGCTGGGCCGCGCTTCAGGCCGCGGGGTTTGACACCGTCCGCGCCATCGCTATCGACAAAGACTGGACCGGGCTGCGGTTTCGGCGCAAAGAGTTCATCAAGTCGCGCTGAATAGCTGACCTGCCGTCTAGCTGTCTAGCTGACTCGCTAAACAAACAGCCCAGGCAGCACTTCCCCTGCCTTGCCTTCCACCACATGCGTAAACGCACTGGCATTCAGCGGCGGTTCCGGTCCCACATAGACAGTCCGCGCGCCGGCCTGCCGCGCCCAATGCACAAAGTTCGCCGCCGGATAAACAGACCCCGAGGTCCCCACTACCACCATCAGCGTCGCCTTCTCGATCTCCCGCTGAATCCGCTCCATCTCCAGCGGAATCTCGCCAAAGAAAACAATGTGCGGCCGCATCCGCGCACCGCACTTGCAACGTCCAACCTCGCTCAGGTTCTTGTATACAGTGCGATCTGTAACTGGCGGTTCGCCGCACTCATCTCCGCAGCGGGCTTTCGCCAACTCCCCGTGCATATGAACCAGCCGCACGCTTCCGGCCCGCTCATGCAGATCGTCGACATTTTGGGTACACAGAAAGAACCGATCACCCAACCGCTTCTCAAGCTCCGCGAGCGCGACGTGCGCCGGGTTCGGCTGCGCCTTCGCCCCGTCCGCGCGCCGCTGCGAATAGAACTCCCACACAAGCGCAGGATTCCGCTTCCATGCCTCCGGAGTACACACATCCTCGATCCGATGTCCAGCCCACAAACCATCCGACGCGCGAAACGTGGGCAGCCCGCTCTCGGCGCTGATCCCCGCACCCGTCAGCACAAATACCCGATCGTCCCCACCAACCTCAATAGTCTTCAAACCGTTGCCCCGCTCCAATCATCAAGCAGCCGACTCGCTGACAAGCTGACCTGCTGTCCCCTATTCCCTATTCCATGCTCTTACGGTTCCAGCAGAATCTTCCCCGTAGTCTTGCGCGCTTCCAGATCTGTCTGCGCCTGCGCTGCTTCAGCCAGAGGGTATACATGCTCCGTCCGCAGTTTCAGTTCCCCCTTGGCCGCCCAGCCCAGAACATCGCCGGCTCGCCACTCAAGATCCGCCCGCGTGCCGATATAGTGCCAAAGGGTTGGCCGCGTTATAAACAGCGATCCCTTCCCGGCCAGTTGGATCAGATCGAACGGCGGCACAGGGCCGCTCGACGCGCCGAACAGGGCCAGCAATCCTCTGGGACGCAAGCAATTCAAACTGCCCTCGAACGTCGTCTTGCCCACCGAGTCATACACGACATCCACGCCCTTGCCGCCCGTGAGCCGCTTCACCTCCGGCTCGAATTCCTGCTTTGTATAAAGAATCACGTCGGAAGCTCCAGCCTCGCGCGCCAGCTCCGCCTTCTCTTCCGTTGAAACGGTCGCAATCACCCTCGCGCCGATCCGCGAGGCCATCTGCGTCAGCAACAGACCCACGCCGCCGGCCGCCGCGTGAACCAGCGCCGTCTCCCCAGCCTTCAGCGGAAACGTTGAGTACGCAAGGTAGTGCGCGGTCATGCCTTGCAGCATTGCCGCCGCCGCCTGCTCCATTGAAAGTTTAGCCGGCACCTTTACCAGTTGAGTCGCGGGAACCAGTGCGTACTCCGCGTAGCTGCCCAGCACGCCCACGGACGCTACAGCATCCCCGGCCTTGAAACCCGTGACGCCTGGACCCAGTTCTTCCACCGTGCCCGCGGCCTCGCTGCCCGGCACAAGAGGCAGAGAGGACTTGTAGACTCCCTTGCGGAAGTAGATCTCAATGAAGTTGACCCCGGTTGCCTCCACACGGATCAACACCTGCCCAGGTCCCGGCTCGGGGATGGGCAACTCGGCCAGTTGCAAAACCTCTGGCCCGCCGTTTTGCTGAATTTGAATTGCTTTCATGTCACGGCCAGAATGCACCCTGAGACCGCGCCTCTGCAAGCGCACTGCATGTTTCGAGCCGCAAATGCATTCCTGTTTGCACCATGCATGAAACACAGAACCCCGCCCAGACGCGAGCCCAAGCGGGGTTTTAAGTCCCTAGTCCTTAGTCCCTAGTCCCTGTTCCCTGTTTTTTCAGTCCCTATCCGACAACAAGCTCTGCTCTTCCGGCGAAATCAGCCGCACCAGCCGGTCCACCGTATACGGAGCGCGATTCTGCATGGTGTGGTAGTGCCTGACCTGAAGCTCGCCCAGCAAGCCGATCGCCACCATCTGGATACCGGCCAGAATCAGCACCGCCCCCACAACGAACAGCGGCCCATGCTGATCCATCAGGCTCTGGTGCGGATGAAGCAGCTTCAGCGCCAGCAAGACCGTCGAAATGATGCTGCCCACCATGATCCCGAGCGCACCAAATCCACCGAAGAAGTGCAGCGGCCGGCTCATGTACTTGAGCAGAAAACGGATCGTCAGAAGGTCGAACAACACACGGAACGTGCGCCCGATGCCGTAATGGCTCTTGCCCCGTTCACGGTTGACATTCTTTATCGGAATTTCACAGATCGATGCGCCATACCAGCTTGCCAGGGCGGGAATGAAACGGTGCATCTCCCCATATAGTGGAATATTTTGAATGACTTCGCGGCGATAGGCCTTGAACGTGGTCCCAAAGTCATGAATGTCCACGCCGGAAAGCTTGGCCATCAGCCAGTTCGCGCAGCTCGACGGAATGCGGCGCATGACAAAGTTGTCGATCCGCTCCTTGCGCCAGCCTGAAACCACGTCGTATCCCTCTTCCAGCTTTTCCAGAAAGGCGGGAATGTCGTTGGGGTCGTGTTGCAGATCGCCGTCCATGGCGAGAATAAACTCGCCCGATGCGTGGTCGAATCCGGCGGCCAACGCCGATGTCTGGCCAAAGTTCCGCCGCAACTTCACCACCAGCACGCGGCTGTCCACCGCGGCAATCTCTTCCAGAAGTTTGTACGAGCGGTCGCTGGAACCATCGTCCACGAGTACCAGCTCAAAGCTGTCGCCCACCTGTTCCATCACCTGTTTCAGGCGCGCATACAAGGCGGTGACATTCTCTTCTTCGTTGTGAAAAGGAACGACAATCGAATATTTCGCCATAATGCCAGTATAGATGCATTTCCGTTTCAAAGGTTCTATTTTTCCTCGCTTAATGGGTACGGCTCTGGTTTGAGCATTTACGCGAAACCCCAATATTTGCACCAACAAGCGGTTATTCCAGCTCGTCCAGCATCGCCTGCATCTCACTCAGAGCATGGCGGTTGCCGCTCCGTGCGGCACAGCCGATTCCGGCCTTCAACCGCTCCACCGCCTCCTCTTTTCTGCCCGCCGAGGAAAGCGTCTGCGCCGCCATGAAGTAGCCCGCCGTGTAGTCCGGATCGATCTTCAGCAGCGTGTCAAACTCATCCAGAGCAGCCGCCGTGTCGCCGCGGGCGGCCAGTTCCATCGCCACGCCGTAGCGTGCAAAGCTGTTCTTCGCGTCCAAAGCCAGAATCTCTCTCAGTCCTGCAATCTTGTCCATGCTGCCCATATTTTGCTTTCCGGTTCTCGAGGAACCCGTTAAGTCATTTGCACTTTTGGCGGGGATTGCCGAAACTGGAACTGGATGCCTCGCATTGAGGACCTGATCCGGGCCGATCGCCGACCCATCCATTCTACTTGGCGGCTGGCCCGTCAGGTTCATCGGGTCCAACGGTCCAACGGGTCCACCGGCCCAACAAGGGAGCAGGAAAAACATGAGTTCTACTGAAGATTGTGTTGAAACACGCCCGTCAGCCCGCACCGTGGCCAGCACCCAGTCGGAGATGACTGAAATCATATTGCCCAACGATACCAACACCCTGGGCAACCTGCTCGGCGGGCGCCTGATGCACTTCATCGATCTCACTGCCGCCATGGCCGCTTACCGCCATTCCCGCACCAACGTCGTCACCGCCGCCATGGACCACATCGACTTCATTCGCCCTGTTCGCCTTGGCGACCTGCTCACCCTCCGCTCCAGCGTCAACCGCGCCTTCTCTACGTCGATGGAGGTCGGCGTGAAGGTCTGGGCGGAAAACACGCGCACCGGGTGCATTTCTCACGTCGCCAGCGCCTACCTGGTCTTTGTCGCCATCGACAACCAGGGCCACCGCCAGCGAGTTCCCGAGGCGCAGCCCGAGACCCCCGACGAACTGCGCCGTTATGAAGGCGCGCTCCGCCGCCGCGCGCATCGCGAGGCCGAAGCCGGCCATCGTCAGAAAGCCAGACTCGATACCGAAGCCCAGGAAGAATCCTGAGTCGCAGCCTCATCCAAGAGGCTAGCGATTCAATCTAACCAACTCACCCGGTCCACTATTTCGCCCGGGCCCCTCTCTAGAAGGAGCAATAGATACCCATGGCCCACGCCCCCAATATGCCCGCACCCGTCGCCCTTCCCGGCGTCTCCAAAATCGTAGCTGTCGGTTCCGGCAAAGGCGGTGTGGGCAAAACCACCGTCGCCGTCAACCTCGCCATCGCGCTCTCCCGGCTTGGCCAGCGCGTCGGCCTCATCGACGCCGACATCTACGGACCCAACGTCCCTCTCATGATGGGCTCGGCCAAGCAGCCCGCCGTGGGCCCCAACAACCAAATCATCCCCAACCTGACTCATGGAATCAAGACCATCTCCATCGGCTACATCTCCCCCGGAGACAAGCCCCTGGTCATGCGCGGACCCATGCTTCACCAGATCATCCGCCAATTTCTGCAGCAGGTGGAGTGGGGTGAGCTCGACTACCTCATCGTCGATCTGCCTCCCGGAACCGGCGACGTTGTTATTTCCCTCGTGCAGACAGTTCCACTCACCGGCGCAATCGTGGTTTCAACTCCGTCCGACGTCACCCTGCAGGACGCGCGCAAGGCCCTCGAAATGTTTGCCCAGGTGAACGTTGAAGTCCTCGGCATCGTCGAGAACATGAGCCACTTTACTTGCCCGCATTGCCACCAGGAGATCGATATCTTCTCCAGGGGCGGCGCGGAGCGGACGGCAAAGCAGTTCAACATTCCGTTCCTCGGAGCGATCGAACTGGTTCCGGCCATCCGCGAAGGCGGCGACCGCGGATTGCCCGTCGCGCTCGCCGGCCCCAAGAGCCCGCAGGCCGCGGAGTTCTACGCCGTGGCTGAGAAGCTGATGGTTGGCGCCGAAGCGGCGGCGGCGGCAGCAACGGATGTTATTGAAATCAGCTAGCAGTTCTCGTCAATCAACCTGGCTCGGTTTTGCTTTGAAAGGGCGCGACTTCAGTCGTGCCGCTAGCTATGCCAATAGATCTTGGGCTTTAGCCCCTGAGGGAATTTGCCTTGAGCAACCGCATTCCCTCGGCGGCTAAAGCCACATCTTTATTTGCTCCTCGTTCGGCACGGCTAAAGCCGTGCCCTTTCAAAACATGCGCACGCTCGCGGAAGCGAAACGATGCGCAAGAGGCCACGCAGGAAATTAGTGTTTGAG
>Ga0182030_10001001_pt1 | contig 56671 bp, 47 predicted proteins | sample 812S3MmetaG_FD_121299 | JGI IMG/M metagenome (GOLD analysis project Ga0182030, IMG submission 121299) | Permafrost microbial communities from Stordalen Mire, Sweden - 812S3M metaG (Illumina Assembly) | ecosystem: Environmental > Terrestrial > Soil > Wetlands > Permafrost | place: Sweden... | reverse complement strand
CTGTAAAGAGGGTCGCTTTTTTTATGTAAAGAAAGAGTACGCTAATGGCGTTAACTTGTTATTACGCTGGAGACCCTGCGATCACTCCCGCAAAGAAACAGAATACCAAGTTGTGTGAAGATTGTGGCATAACAATACTTGCTCATGGTGCAAAGAAAGTTTGCTCATCATGCTCGTGGACACGCCACGAGAAGCGACAAAAGGCTGCGAACCTCAAAGCGAGAAAGTAATGAATAAGTTCTCTTCCTTCACTGTGATCGCATTTATTGGGATCGTCCCTGTCCTTATCTATGTCATTTGGTTCAAGCTCTTTCAGATGAAACTTATTTATGGCTTGGATTTTGGTCTTGCTATGGCTGCCATCTGGGTGAGCCTAATGCCGAGGATCCCTCATGAGTAACCGACATATTTCGCTCGGAGGCACTCCTTTGGTGAGACTCCCTGAACCAACGAAACAACAGCTCTGCGGTGGTGATCTGCATCGAGCTCGTGCTCCCCTACCTCCACCTCCATTTGTGCCTGATCTCGATCGAGGCTTCACAATTCCTGGAGCTCGTCGAGGCTACACCAAGCCAGCAAAGCGAACCTACGTCGATCCTCGCAAAGCTGTGATCTGGGACGAGGCAACCGTCACTGAGTTGTTGAACCTCATCAACAAGGAGGGATTCACCAGAGAAGGAGCCGCTAAAGAACTGAACAAACGCTGCCCTCAAAGGGTTGACGTGTTCTTCACCAAAAACTGCGTGATCAGCAAAATCAACCGACTGAAAAAAGGAGACTGATCCATTGAACACTACTTATGTTCTCGACATGCTCAGCAGGTGTCGTCACGAGATCCAGTATCTCAAAAAGGAAGTTGCCAGGCTTGCTCCTAAAGCTGACGCTTACGACACCCTCACAACCGTGCTCGGACTACTTCCTCAGAAGAGTCAAGGCTTTGGTGAAGACATTATCTGGCTCATCGACAGCGAGATCACCAAACTGAAAACTCAGGTTGAGTTCGAAAAAGAGGCGAAGAAAGCTAATTCCCCCAGTGGCAAATAAATGCTTCTGCCAGGACTGTAAGACCGAGATCCACAACAACGGTCGGAAGATCCTCTGCTCCCCCTGCTCTGATCTTCGAGCCATGGAGCGAAACCGAAAAAACTCCAGAGAGCGAGCTGCAAAGAAGAAGCTCGCCAAACAGGAACTTACACAATGACCACCATTGCTGCGACAAGTATCCTCTCGTCAATCCATGCTCTCGATCCTTCGAAGCGGATCGACACACTCCTGCTTCGTTATCCTCGCTGCATCCACAGCGAGTTCATGACGCATCGGATGTTCTCCCGCAATGCGAGCTCCTCCAGAGCGATCCCGGTCGAGAAGCTCATCCAGGATGTGCTCGACGATCCCTACGTGCCTCTTCATTGGGGAGCCAACCAGAAGGGAATGCAGGCCAGCGAGGAGTGCAATACTCAGATACTGATCCTGGACGAACGCTTCACTAGGACAGGCTGTCGTCCTGCAAGTCGCGAAGAAGCCTGGCTCTATGCCCGAGACAATGCAGTGGCGATGGCCCGTGCCTTCTCCAAGGCCGGCTACCACAAGCAGATCGTTAACCGACTTCTCGAGCCTTTCAGCCACATCACCGTGGTTGTGACGAGCTCAAATTGGTCGAACTTCTTGGCTCTCCGGGATCACAAGGACGCTGAGCCACACATCATGCTCTTGGCTCGGGAAGTACGTAAGGCGCTTAAAAGCGCCAAGCCTCAGATCCTCAATCCAGGCGAAGCACATCTGCCGTTCATCAAGGACAGTGACGTGCTCGAAGTCATGTCAATGAACATCAGCGGCCAGACCAAATTCGAGCTTCTCCGGAAGCTCTCAGTGGCTTGCTGTGCTTCGACTTCCTACAAGACGGTCGAAGGCTTCGACATGACGTTCGATCGGGCTGTGGCTCTCTACGACAAGCTCTTCACGATGAAGCCTGTTCATGCTTCGCCGTTCGAGCACATCGTTGAAGCCGATGGAGACGATGCAGCTGACGATAACGACGCCTGGAACAACCCAGAGACGGGCGGAAATCTCGGGGAGGGTTGGATCCAGTTCAGAAAGACGCTTGAAGATGAATGCCTCTAGCCTCAGACTGGCGGCTGCTTCGAATCACGAAGCAGGCCGTGGAAAAAGAAACGGCCCGCCAAGTTACCAGCTTGGCAGGCCGTAATTTCGAATGAGGGCTTTCGCTCCCTGACAAGACGAAAGTTCTCATATCCAACTTCAGAACGCAAGTTCTGAAGATCGGATTCGTGCGTCTTTTTTTTTTACGGTCCTAACCAGGGACCAGGCACATGCACCAGAGAGAGAAACTCTTCGGCTTTGGAAAGCCACAACCTCTTGATCGAGAAGCCAAACTCAGGATTATGACCCTGGGCAGAGCCCTCACTTTTCGAACCAAGAAGGGAAAGCACTATGGATGGATCACAGCCAAGCAGCTGGACGTGCTCAAGGCTCTCCTTTGGGTGTTTCACAACGCCAAAAAAGGCTTTTGCTACCCGAGCTTAGACAAGCTGGCTAAAGCAGCAGATTGCGCTCGATCAACAGCTTGTGCTGCGATCAAGGCTCTCGAAGAAGCCGGACTCATCACCTGGGTCCACCGGATCAAACGTATCCGTGAGCACAGCATTGAGCTGCGACAATGGGTCTGGAGAGTGCATCGCACTTCTAATGGCTACCAGCTCATAGACCCACACCCCATTGTAAAGAAAGAACAATCCGAAAGACGGTCTGGAACCACGACTCAAGTTTCATTCTCTTCGAATATAGAGAGTGAGTCTGCGCTTGAAGCATCGTTGAAGCGGTTCAAAGATAACTTTGAGAAGAAAACTCAAGTCGCACTGAGCTAACTCAGTCTGATTTGTAGCGACATTTACCTGTTCTTCGGGCTCATTGCCCAAAGAGTAGCGATTTCGCACGTCTATACCTCAACCAGGAGCACCTACTATGCAAGTCACACATGTCGCTGACCATATTACACACGCCATGATCGGCGGAGCCAAGACCATTGAGTTTGGCATCTCCAACGATGCAGCATTTTTCCAGATCCTTTCGAGCACGCTCTATTCCAATCAGCGTTTGGCTGTGGCCAGAGAGGTTCTTTGCAACGCCTGGGATGCTCACATCCGGGCCGGCATCACCGACAAGCCGGTTATTGTCACGATCGGCGAAGAAATTATCGTCAGAGATTTTGGTGCAGGAATTCACCCCGACATGATGGGGCCTCTCTATGGCACCTATGGCGGCTCTGACAAGAAGAACAACGGCACCGAGACAGGTGGCTTCGGTCTCGGTTGTAAGTCCCCCTTCGCTTATGGCGATCACTTCGAAGTGACTTCATGGCACGAAGGCGTGAAGACGATTTACAACCTCTCAAAAAGCTCAGCCGACAAGTTCGGCAAGCCTGGGATCACACCCATTGTGGCTCTTCCGACTGACGAAATGGGCCTTCAAGTCAAAATCCCGGTCAAGGGCTTATACGACAAAAACACCTTCAAGGAACTGTTTGAGCAAGTCGCTTTCAACGGCGAAATGAACGTCACGATCAATGGAAGTGCTATCGAAGGACTTCCGCTTTCCACGGCTGAATACAACTGGGTGATCACTAACAAAATTCTCTCAGAAAAAAAGAACAACGTCTTTGTGCGTTATGGGAACGTGATCTATCCCATTGAAAGCAATGGAGCTTATAGTTCACAATACACCACACTAACAGGCATCCTTTCAAAGTTGTCAGGACGCACGTATGGCACCAATTACTCGATCGTTTTTCAAGCCAAGCCTGACACGATCAGCGTCACTCCTTCCAGAGAATCGCTCTCGATGCAGGAGCATACGATCAACACCTTGAAGGAGTTGGTCTCAGGCTTTTTTTCAGAGCGTCTCGACCAGCAGATCATCAAGGAAGCCTGGCCTCTCTTGGAAATACAGATCAAGGAGATCGGCGAGAAGCGTGAAGTTGGCGTGCTGATGAATGAAAAACAGGAAATGCCTAGGTTTATCTATTCGGACACAAGGAGTGATCTACCAATCATCAACAACGTCAAACAGCTGACCGAGCAGTACACACGCAGGAATTATCCCAGCGATCCAACTTTCCATCGCCGGGACATGGAACTGCGGATCAACAAGGTCATCGAACTTGGCATTGGAAATCGTGGTCATCTGAACCAAGTGAAGCACAGCATCATTCATCCTAAGTCAAAAAAGGGGAAGATCTCTATCCTGTTTGGCAAAGAGAGAAGTTGGTACTCCTCAAGCCACGCTCATGAATGGTTTAAGAGGAGTGTTGTTCGTCCCTTGGTTCGAGATATTGCTGCTGATCGTATCCTGGAACTAAACCGATTTTTCATTTACCTGGGCGAAAAAAGCTACAAGGGAAGTGAAAATATGGTCGCACCACAAAGACTTCACTTCGACAAGCACAGCGAATATCTGCCGATCATGCGGAAGGTCATGGTGATCAGCTATTCTCAAAAAGAGGTCATGAGTAGACTTACAGTCACCGACGAACTTAAAAGCCTTGGTGGCAAGCAGCAAGTGTGGTTCTACCATGCACCTTTGGCGAAGACGAAAATTCAACACATCAGGGACTTCTTCAAGGCCAGAGGTTTCATTATATTCGACCTTACTGAAGAAGCTGAGCTGAAAAAAACCAGAGCATTTCGTGCTCCAGTTAATCCCAACAAACCAAAGAAGCCAGTCCTCACAGGCTATCCTTCACTCAGTGGCGTCTTCGTCAGTGACAAGCCCACTCGTGTCGATAATTGCTTCCTTGAAAATGCTCCTCGGATAAAGAAGCCGCTCTTCTTCCATAAAGTCTGGTTTTCAAAAGCTGATCACCGGACTTTTGATTTAGGCGTCTTTGATGGAGACACTGCTCGTATAGTCACCAAGCTTTTTGGTGATCAATGCGCCGTTGTTCGAACCGAACCCCAAGCCAAGAAACTGAAAGAGTCTGGTCTCATGGAGCTCAACGAGTACGTGATAAGCTACATCACGAAGACAGTCACTACCTCCCCGACCTTCATTGCTTATTGGGCTGAGGATATAAATCGAGCACATGGCAATGGTGATGGAAAAGAACTCGATCAGTACGATCATCCCCAGAAGGTGAATGAGATCTTTGATGTTCCTGAGATCAGAAAAGCTGTTGGGCTAAAACACAGCCTCAATGAGCATGATCTGATGGTGCTCGTTATTTGGAGGCACATGGTCAAATACTCCAGAACCTACAGAAACTCTGGTTCGACCATCGAAGATACTGGAAGGATCATCAAGGCTTTTCCGGTGTCTCAGACAATTCTGGATGTCAAACAAAAACTGGAGGGTAATCCCTTCATGGACCTGATCGACATCGAGAAGTTCCGAATAGTCGCTCACCAATCTCAAGCCAAAGCCAATGGACATTCTGCCCGACTGGCCAAGATCATCAAACTTGCCCTGCTGGGCTGAAGGAACCCAAATGCAAACTCAAAGCGAACCTATCCTGACTCGTGTGATCGCTGCGGTCGTCGATGACCGCCAGCTCACACTCTATAAAGAAGACGGAGAAACGGTTGTCATCTTTCAGGGTGACGATCGTCTCGCCAAAATCATCAAGGTCATTACGCCGACTCTGGCGTCTGGACCTGGTGCTGTCGCTGAGGTCGATCTTGAGGAGCCCAAAGACGGCAATCCGTACAAGGACTACCAGGAACAGACCAAAACTGGGATCAGTTTCTTCAAAGTGGCGAAGCACAAGCTCTCCAGCTGGCTTGTAAGAGCCGCTGAGGCGATTACCGTCCCTGGAGGGAAACCTGTGCCTCCGATGGTCATAGGCTCTGTACCTGGCCATAAAGAGACTCAGGCAGAGCACCTTCTCTCTGTGGCCGAAGAGATCATCGCTAATGCTCAACCGGCGAATGAGCCTGGGTTCCATGATCGGGACACAGGCGACAAAGGCGATCAAACCATCGTGGCTATCGTCGGCGACAAAGTGGTTGCCAACGTCGAGAAGCTGAAACCGCAGTTCAAGCGAGCTGTGCAGACTTCTTCCACCAAAGGAATGGACGCCTTCATGCAGCGTGTTGCGGCTGTGTCGGATCAACGCCGGCACTCAGTCGATGACCTGCTCAAGTTTCTTCAGCGTGGAGATCTCCCCATCGCTGATGACGGCTGCATCATCATTTACAAAGTCCTGAAGCGGGCCATTCAGAGCCCAACAAGACGGGGCTACGTGGATTGTCACACGCAGAAGGTCTCTCAGCAGGTTGGCTCCTACGTCTGTATGGATCCTTCGCTTGTCGATCCAAACCGCGCCAACGAGTGCTCCAATGGTCTCCATGTGGCTCGACGAGCCTATGTCGGAGGCTTTTTTGGGGATGTCGTGGTTCTGGCCAAGGTTCGCCCCGAGGACGTGATCGCTGTGCCGAACCACGACGCCAACAAGATGCGTGTCTGCGGCTACCACATCCTGTTTGAGCTTTCGGACGACGCTTTCCAAAAGCTCAAGAAAAATCAGCCATTTACCGATAACGAGCAAGCCCAGCTTTTGCTTGGACGTGCTCTTACCGGAGATCATGACCTGCCAATCGAGGAAGTCAGGATCCAGGGACACCAGGGACAGAACGTCAAGATCACTCCTTGGAGTGAACTCTACCCGATCAAGAAGGCTCCTAAAGCCGAAGCCCCCACGATTGCCCCGGCAATCGTAAAGGCTGAGGCGGTAGAAGCTCTTCCGGATGACGTTGAGACGCCCTTGAGTGCGCCCAAGGTCGATCCGAAGGCCGTTGTCAAGGAGGTCGTCTTGGTAAAAGCCGAGGTCGAAAGCCGCAAACAGAAAGCCCTGCGACTTTATGACTCGTTTGTGAACGCTAAGTTGGCATCAGAGAGCGTGAAAGCGGCACGAGAGCTGCTTGAGCACAAGAAAACTGTCAAGCTGAGTTGGCAGGCTTTGGGTCTGGATGAGAAATCTTCCAAACTGGTGCTGCAAACCGTCGAAGATAATCTCTAAACTGAATACGAATTGTAGGGGGAGCTACTAGGTAGTTTCCCCTACTCAAGTTATAGCTCGTTCAAGGAGGAGCGAGTCTATAGGTAGTGCTCCTCAAACATATAGTAGGTAGTTTCACCCTCACCCTCTTAAAGGACCATTGCATGTCAACCGTGCTACGCCGCAATCGAAAGGGCTCTGATCGGGACATCACCCGCCTCAACAGCCTCGGGTTCTCACTTTCGACGATTGGTGAAAAGCTTCGCTGCCACCCGACCTCGATCACCCTGCGCTTAAAGTCACTCAAGATACCTCCAGCCGACACTCGACGGGCTTTTATGGAGGACATCTTCAACGAACTCCCGACTGAGTTCCAAGACGACATCGCTGACCTGATGGAAGAGAAGAAGATTCTTTCCATCAAAAGCTACATTGCCACATTGATCAACGACGACATATCGTCAAAACGTCAGGCGCACGCTCCAGCTGAGCAACTCGCGGACTGCTCCCAAGATGTTTGATCCCCAAATTCTCAATAAGACCCTGGCCTGGTGCCAGACAGCCGTTCCAAAGCCGACACCGAGAAACGAACAGACAGCTCTCGGTGTCCATTTTGAGGAAGTCGCTGAGATGGTCAGCGCCCTGAAAGGCAATGATCGTCTTACGCAATCTCTGTTAACGGCAGCTCTTGTCTCACTTCACAGTCTGGCATTGCATCTAAAGGCTTCTGAGGTCAACAAAATTTCTGTGGTGGATACCACAGAGCTCCTCGATGCCTTGGCCGACCAGATTGTCACCGCAGTCGGTGTCGCTCACATGAACCGCTATGACATTCTGGGTGCTGTAGACGAAGTGAACCGTTCCAACTGGTCCAAATTCGTCGATGGACAGGCAATATTTGATGCCAACCAGAAGATCGTGAAAGGGCCTCACTATTCGAAGCCCAATCTAAGGCAGTTCGTTCCCCACTAAGCTACACCATTTGGTTTTTTCCGAAGGGTGTCGTTCCCACTTCACCCGCTTAATAACGAGCAGAGAACCCCTCCCCTAAAAAGGAGGGTTTTTCTCTGTCGGAGAACCCGTATGTCCTTCTTTTATCCTGAAAAGACCAAAGCTACTCCTCCACCCCCGTCACTTCCTTTGGCGTCTTTGAACCAAGGACAACAAGAAGCTGCTGACGGCTTCTTTCAGTTCCTCTTTGGACCAGAGAAAGAGATCATCATTTCCGGGCCGGGAGGAGTTGGTAAGACCTTCCTAATGGGCTGGTTGATCGACCAGGTAATGCCGGAATACTTCAAATCCTGCAAGATGATGGGGATCCAACCCGAGTATGACTCGGTGCAGATGACGGCCACCACTAACAAGGCGGCTGAAGTGCTCTCTCTCAGCACAGGCCGTCCGACCGAGACGATCCATTCGTTCCTGGCTCTCAAGGTCACGGACGATTATTCGACAGGCAAATCCAAGCTCACGAAGACAGGCGCTTGGCAGGTTCACGAGCGAAAGATCATCTTCGTGGACGAAGCCTATATGGTTGATTCGGCGCTGCTTTTGTTGATCCGTGAAGGCACCCACAATTGCAAGATCGTCTTCGTTGGCGATCATTGTCAGTTGGCTCCAGTCATGGAGACGATCTCACCCATTCATCGAGCTGGGCTCTCGTTCTTCGAGCTCACTGAGAACGTCCGTAATGCAGGGCAACCTGCATTGATGAACGTGTGTCAGCAGCTCCGGAACACCGTCGAAACAGGCGTCTTCAACCCAATCAAGGTTGTCCCTGGCGTCATCGACTGGGTGGACAGCACCACAATGGAGGATCTGATCAATGCAACCTTCAAGGTACAAACTCGTGATGCCAGAATTCTGGCTTACACGAACAAACGGGTCGTTCTTTACAATGATCACATCCGAGATGTCCGTCACCTTCCTGGTGAATATGGATCTGGTGAGTTTCTAATTAACAACCAGGCAATTCGGATTGGAAACCAGAGTTTATCGGTCGAAGAGGAAGTCGAGATCATCGACCAGACCACCAAGACCGAGATGCTCGTCGTCAACGATGACGTGAGCGTCGAAATCCGGACAGCCACACTCAAATCCCGACTCGGGGAGATGTTCTACCATGTGCCTCTGCCTGTGAACCGGGATCATTATTCCTCCTTGGTTCAATATTTCAGTCGCACGAAAAACTGGAACAGATACTTCTTCCTGAAGAACAAGATCCCTGATCTTCGGCCTCGAGATGCAGCCACTGTGCATAAAGCCCAGGGGAGCACCTATGATGTTGTCTTCTTGGACATGGGAGACATAAGCACCTGTCACCAAGCTGCGACAGTTGCTCGTCTTCTATATGTCGCCTTCACCAGAGCTCGTTCTCGGGTGATCCTCTACGGTGAACTCTCAGAGAAATACGGCGGCATTGTCGCCTGAGTTGTGGGACAATGCGTCATGGACAACAGCAAAGTTATAAACTTCGTGCTTGAGAAGCTCTTCGAGGCTGAGAAGCGTCGATTGGCCGGGGTAATTCTCGAACTCAACAACTCGAACAAGCGCCTGAAGAGCCTTACAGCAGATGGTTTCCTCTATGGAGGCCAGGTGTTCATGCCTTCAGGCGTCTCGACCGTGGTTCAACAGGGAGTGTGTAAGCCCACACTTCATTTTACGTTGAACAACACCATGGAAGCATGGCTTAGGGACGAGAAAACCGTCAAGGACGACCTCTGCTTGATCAAACAGATGCTGTTCAGGGTGCTCAAACCTTGCACAAGCGACCGTGAGATCAGGAACGCCCTACCAGAATGCCTTGTCGTTCTGGTTCCGGGCATGGGTAACGAACCTAGAGCCGACAATGCTGGATACACCCTTCGTGGAGATCTCCGAGCAATGAGACAGTTCTCAAAGCTGGTCCCCAAGATGGAAATCTATTCAGTCGGTCGGCTGCTTTATTGATTTGAACCAAGGAAAAGAGAGAAGCCGACATGCACCATCTTTATTACAGCCCCGAAGTGCTGACGGCTTATCCGGTGTGCTTTCTGGTTGGTTCAATCCGCAAGGACGACATCCGGAAAGCTTACATCGACCCTTATGGCTTGGACCCCAACGAAGTGCTGGTCCTCGATCTTCATTACACACCTGGGAAAAAGAAGACCCCGGCCAAGGAAATGAAGGCTTACATCGACGAGCAGCTGACCTCAGTGCTCAATGATCTGCATGTTGAATATTTGGTCGTAAATGACTCTGAATATTTCAAGGTGCTCACCAAGAGCGCCAAGATCGACGTGAATTTGGGCTACGTCCTGGACTGTGTGTTCGGTCCCTGGAAGGTCGTCTACGTTCCCAGCTATCGCTCGATCTTCTATGATCCGGAGAAGGTTCAAGTGAAGATCGCTCAGGGCATCGTAGCCCTCATGGATCACAAGAATGGGACTTACACAGATCCCGGCAATGGCCTGATCAAAAGCGAGAGCTATCCTCGCACGATCCAAGAGATTTCAGATGCTCTCGATCATCTGATCGAAATAAACGTCCCTCTTACAATCGACATAGAAGGCTTCGGACTCAAGCACCACACATGTGGGATCGGAACGATCGCCTTCTCCTGGGACAAACATTCGGGTGTTGCATTCGCCGTAGACTACGAGCCTCTGGACGAGCCGATCGAGGGTGTCTTCGGGAAACAAGTTCGCAACGAGCAAGTCAGAGAGTTGCTGAGATTTTTCTTCGCTCGGATGGCTCAAAGGGCGATTTATCATCAGGTCTCTTTCGACGTGTACGTGCTGATTTACCAGCTCTATATGAAGGATCAGCTCGATACCAAAGGGCTTCTTTTGGGAATGGGCATCTTACTCAAACCTGGCATGTGGGAGTGTACTCGCCTCATTGCATATTTGGCAACGAATTCATGCTCTGGGAACCGTCTCTCACTCAAGGATCAAGCTCAGGAGTTCGCCGGCAATTATGCCTTGGGTGAAGACATCAAGGACATTACGAAGATCGAGCTCAGCAAGCTCCTTCGTTACAATCTGATCGACACCTGCTCGACTTGGTACGTGTTTGAGAAGCACTGGGACAAGCTTGTCGCAGATCAGCAGCTCGAGATCTATGAGACACTCTTCAAGCCGACCACTCGAGACATTATCCAGATGCAACTCACAGGCTTGCCTGTGAACATGGAACGAGTCGTCGAAGTGAAGGCTCTCCTCGTGGCTGACGAGCAGAAAGCTGTGGTCACACTCCAGGACAGCCAGATTGGTCAGGAGTTCACAAATCGACTCAACCAGCAATGGGTGACGATGAAGAATGCCACCCTCAAGAAAAAGAGGGTGACGCTTGCAGACGCCAGAGAAGTGTTCAATCCCAACTCTGGACCTCAGCTGCAAGACCTCCTCTACAATATGCTGGAGCTTCCTGTGCTCGGTTACACGGCTGCAAAACAGCCGAGCACCAAAGCCGAGATCATCAAATCTCTGAAGAGCCATACGACCAACCCTGACGTGATCATTTTCCTGGATGCTCTCGTCGATTATGCAGCTGTCTCGATCATCCTCGAAACCTTCATTCCGGCCCTCGAGAACTCTGTTCCTGGGCCTGATGGCTGGCACTATCTGTGTGGGAATTTCAACCTTGGGGGCACTCTCTCAGGGAGACTCTCTTCGAGTGATCCCAATCTCCAGAACCTTCCTGCCAACAGCAAATATGCAAAGCTTATCAAGAGCTGCATCGAAGCTCCCTTGGGTTGGATCCTCCTGGGTCTGGATTTCTCTTCGCTCGAAGATCGTATCTCAGCTCTCACAACCAAAGATCCAAATAAGTTGAAGGTGTACACGGATGGCTACGACGGTCATTCGCTTAGGGCCTACAGCTATTGGACCAATCTTATGCCGGATATTGACCCGATCAGTGTGGACTCGATCAACTCCATACAGGGTAAATATAAAAAGCTTCGGCAAGACTCCAAGCCACCTACCTTTGCTCTGACTTATCAAGGGACTTTCTCCACCTTGATGAAGAATTGCGGGTTCTCTTTGGATGAAGCCAAGCGCATCGAAGCAAGCTTCAAGGAACTGTACAAAGTCTCAATCGACTGGGTTGCAGCTAAATTGGATAGAGCCTGCATAGATGGATATGTCACAGTGGCTTTTGGGCTGAGAGTTCGCACTCCACTGCTCGCACAAGTCATCAGGGGCAACGGCAAAACACCACAAGAGGCTGAGGCTGAAGGTCGAAGTGCAGGTAATGCACTTGGGCAGAGCTGGTGTCTCTTAAATTCCCGAGCATGGGTTGAGTTCATGGGGAAAGTTCGCAAGAGCGATCACCGTTTGGACATAAGACCCTGCGCTCAAATCCATGATGCAGGCTATGCGCTCGTTCGAGACGACACTCGAGTCGTAGCTTACGTCAATGAACACCTGGTCAAGGCTGTTCAATGGCAGGATCACCCTGACATTTGGCACGATCAAGTGAAACTCGGTGGCGAAGTGTCGATCTTCTATCCCAGTTGGGCCAAGGAGATCGTCATCCCAAATGGGGCCACTGAAATCGAAATCCCAGGGATCATTGAAAAGGCTCTGGGCAGTTGAACCAAAGGGAAAAAAGAATCACCGACCAAGACAATACAATCGACCTGAAGGCTGATCAGCCGGTCGAACGCCAGGGGTATTACCTCGTGGCGGCGGAGATCGTGTTTTCACATACGGAAGATCCGAACGCCACTCCCAATGCGATTCGCGCCAATGCTGTCGTGATGAGCACGGACGGTCAGTTCGCTGTTCCTCAGATTGGCCGTGCTCAGCAAGCTGTTCAGCAGAACTTCTTCAACCGCATGGGCGGCAGCGAAAAAGTGAAGGTTCTCGATGTGGTGATCATCACTCTCACCAAGCTCGGCGACTTCACCAAGGAAGAGTTCAACATTCCTCCCAGCCCGATCGTCGGCACCGAAGAGCCGACAGTCTCGGTTGCTCGTGCAGAAGAAGAAGAATTAGTCGGCACCGCCTGATCAACCACCTGATCGAGAGACCGTAGCTCTTTCTCGGGGCTACGGTCCTCTTAAATTCTAGCAGGAGACTTCCCTAATGATCACCAACGATTCTGACATCAGCCTGGCATTGGCTGTGTGGCTCCTGCATGACGAATACGATTATGTCAGGGGTGTCGATAAATACATTTCAGCAACCACGCTGATGAAGCCGCTCAGGCATATCGTGCTCCCCAAGAGGATGCCGCCTGAAACGATCAAGATCGACGTGGAAGCCTTCATTGCACGAGCTCTCGGCAAGTCGCTTCACGACTCTGTGGAGAAAGCCTGGACCAAAGGCTACGAGAGATCTCTCTCGCTCCTGGGCTATCCGGACGATCTCATCGAGCGGGTGAAAGTGAACCCAACCGACGACGAAGTTCGAGCCAGCAACGCCATCATTCCCATTTATCTGGAGCAGCGATTGTTCCGTGAGTTTGGGGGTTACACGATCGGCGGTAAATTCGATCTCGTGACTGAGGGCATTGTTCAGGACAACAAGAGCACCTCTGCTTATTCCTGGGTTCATGGCGATAAGGACGACGATTACAGGCTCCAGATGAGCATCTATCGTTGGCTCGACGCTACCCAGGCCATGCCCAAGATCACCGAGGATTATGGTCGCATCAACTTCATCTTCACCGACTGGCAGAAGATGATGGCAAAGACCAACCCAAAGTATCCTCAGAAGCGGGTCGAATACAAAGAGATCACTCTCTGGTCTCTCAAAGAGACAGAGGATTGGGTTCGTAACAAACTCAATGACATCGAGCTCTTTAGTAATCACCCAGAGCCAGATCTCCCTGAGTGTACCGACGAAGAGCTTTGGAAGTCCGATCCCGTGTTCAAATACTACGGTGACGCTACCAAAACCACAGGACGATCAACCAAGAACTTCGACAACGCCATGGAGGCTCGTGCCTTCCAAGCGGAAAAAGGTGGAAAGGGCGTCGTCAAGACGATTCCTGGAGAACCCAAACGCTGCGGCTACTGCGAAGTCTTCCCAATTTGCACTCAAAAGGATCGGTATTTTCCGTCATGATCGACCTTGCAGGCGTAACACATCATCCGGCGATCGAAGAGCTGGTCGAGGTGCTTTGCAATAAAACCCAGAACACCGACCGTGGATTCTTTCGCTGTGAAGTCGCTTATTTCCTTGGAAAAATGGCTTCTTCGATGCGGGCAACCATCGTCACCAAGGACCGAGGCGACATCCCGGTCAATATCTACGCTCTTGCTCTGGCCACTTCAGGCTTCGGCAAAGGACACTCAGTCAATGTGATCGAGAACGAATTCATGAGGGGCTTCAAAAAGCGTTTCATGGAAGACACGCTTCCGAGCATCTCTGAGACGAACCACTGGGTCATTGCCAATGATCGAGCTGCTCGGAACAATTCAGACGTGCAGGAGGAGTTCGATAAAGTTGTGAAGGAATATAAGCGTTTCGGCGCTTTCAGCTTCACTTTCGACTCTGGCACGCCTCCGGCTGTGAAGCAGCTGCGTCACAAGCTGATCATGGCCAACTGCGGTTCAGTGAATCTCCAGATCGACGAGATCGGTTCTAACCTCATTGGTTCCGTCGATGTGTTGACGCTCTTCCTGGAGCTCTACGATCAGGGACTCGTCAAGGACAAGCTCACCAAGAACACTCCCGACAATGAGCGAAACGAAGAATTGGAGGGTAAGACACCCACCAATATGCTTTTGTTCGGCACGCCTTCGAAGCTCTTCGACGGCGGCATTGCAGAGGAGCAGTTCTACTCGTTCCTGGAAACTGGGTATGCTCGTCGTTGCCTCTTTGGTTATGGCCAACAGGATCGCAAAGCGTTCAATTCACAGTCTCCAGAGGAGATCTATCGTCGGCTTACAGAGCCACAGAACAATGAAAAGCTTCAGCAATGGGCGGCTCATTTTCACTCTCTGGCCGATTCTGGAATGTACAATTGGAAGATGGTCGTCGAGGAAGAAGTAGGCATCGAATCACTGAAGTATAAGATCGCCTGCGAACAGGCAGCTGACCTCATGCCTGATCATTGCGAGATCCAGAAAGCCGAGCTTTCTCATCGGTATTTCAAAGCCATAAAATTGGCTGGAGCTCTGGCCTTCGTCGATCAGAGCAACGAGATCGAACTCATCCATCTTCAGCAGGCGATACTCCTGGTCGAAGAATCTGGTGAGGCTTTCGCCACGATCCTCAAGCGTGAAAAAGCACATGTGCGTCTGGCGAAATATGTCTCGGGATGTGGCGAAGAAGTCACTCACGCAGACTTGCTGGAGGCGCTTCCTTTCTATCAGAAGGGTAACTCTGCTCGAAACGAGATGATGACCCTGGCGACAGCCTGGGGCTACAAGAACAACATCATCATCAAGAAGAACTTTGTAGACGGGATCGAATTTTTCAAAGGCGAATGCCTGAAAGAGACTAATCTCGACGACATGATCTTCTCGTTCAGCGACAATTGGGCGTTTGATTATGCACCTCCGGACGATCCAGTTCCGTTCGATCAGCTCTTCAATTTGACCCAAGCACCTGACATGCACTGGGCCAACCATTTGTTCAAGAACAAACATCGAGCCGAGGAGAACGTCACTCCTGGGTTCAATATGCTCGTGCTTGATGTGGATGGAGGCATCTCGATCGACCTGGTTCACGATCTTTTGAGTGAATACAAGTTCCTCACCTACACGACCAAGAGGAGCACACCTGAAGAGAACCGCTTCAGGCTTTTGATCCCGATCAATTTCATCCTGAAACTCGATAAGGATGAATACACCGAGCTCGTCAACGATGTGGTGGCCTGGCTGCCTTTCAAGACGGCAGACGTGGACAGCAGCTCCAACCAGAGATCGAAGAAGTGGATGACCTGTGACACAGGCACCTACCATTACAATCTGGACGGAGCTCTCTTCGACATCCTGCCGTTCATTCCAAAGACCACGAAGAACGAAGCCTACAAGAAAGATTACAAGGCTGTTGCATCCCTCGACAACCTCGAGAGGTGGTTCGCACAACGGATCGCCAATGGCTCTCGCAACAATCAGATGATCAAGTTCGCTCTCGCTCTCGTGGATTCTGGATTGGACCTAATCACGGTCTCTAAGCAGGTTCACTCCTTCAATCGCAAGCTCAATGATCCCCTGGAAGAAGAGGAGATCGACAGCACGATCATGACGACCGTTGGAAGACGGTTCGCCAAAACTCCTGCTGCTTAAAGCTGAAGAGACCCCGAGCCTTAATTTGGTTTGGGATCTCCTCCTCAAAAACGGGGTTACAAAATGTCAAGTGAAGTCAACGACCAACTGATCCTGGTCGTGGGGTATTCAGCAACTGGAAAGAGCGCCAGCTTGCGAAACATCCGGAACCAAGAAAAATGGATGCACTTGAACACCGAGGCTGGAAAGCGTCTTCCGTTCAAGAACAAATTCCAGCCATATCGAATCGACGATCCCTATCAGGTCCATGAAGCGTTCGACTACGCCACAGGGAACCCTGCAATCGACGGCATCGTCTTGGATTCGCTCACGTTCCTTATGGATATGCTCGAGACCCAATATGTGCTTCCAAGCACCAACACGATGAAAGCCTGGGGAGACTTCGCCCAGTTCTTCAAAGTGCTGATGCAGGAGAAAGTCGTTCGCTTCGGCAAGCCCGTCATCATCACAGCTCACGTCAAAGACGAGTTGGATGAGAAGGCCATGGACATAAAGACGAGTGTGCCCATAAAGGGCTCTCTCAAAAACAATGGCGTCGAGTCCTACTTTTCGACAGTCGTAGCCACCAAGAAGATGGTGCTCAAGGATCTGAAGGATTATCATTCAGAGCTCTTGCACATCTCTGAGGAAGACGAAGAGCTTGGCTACAAGCACGTCTTCCAAACCCGTCCGACCAAGACGACTATTGGCGAGAAGATCCGATCACCTATGGGTATGTTTGAAAAGAAACAGACCTTTATCGACAACGATTGCCAGATCCTCTTGGATCACCTTTCAGCCTTCTACGGGGCGTAATCACCCCACCAACTTCAACTTAGAGAAAGCGATATACAATGAGCAGCCTGTTTGGCGAACTGAAGAACGACGGTCTGGAAGAGTCCCAGGATCGTCTGGGCGGATTTTCCGTCCTCGAAACCGATATTTACACGGGTCCGATCAAGATGGCCTATGCCGGCCAGGCTGCTTCGGGCGCTCGTTCGGTCACGCTCATCGTCGAGCATGACGGCAAGGAGTATCGGGAGACCATCTACATCACCAACAAGAAGGGCGAGAACTTCTTCCTCAACAAGGACGACAAGTCCAAGAAGGTGCCTCTCCCCGGCTTCACCACCATCGACGACATCTGCCTCGTGACCTCCGGCAAGCCCCTGGCTGAGCAGGAAGGCGAGGATAAGATGGTCAAGATCTGGGACAACGACGCCAGAAAGGAACTGCCCAAGTCGGTTCCTGTGCTCACAGGTCTTCTTGGCCTGGTCGTTTCTTTGGCGATCGTCAAGCAGCTCGAGAACAAGAACGTCAAGGACAGCTCCGGCGAATACGTTCCCACTGGTGAGGAGCGTGAGACCAACTTCATCGACAAGGTGTTCCACACCGAAACCAGGATGACCGTCGCTGAGGCCCGTAATGGTGCCGAAAAGGGGATCTTCTGGGATGCTTGGCTCGAACGCAACAAAGGCAAAGTCCGTGATAAGCGGGTTATCAAGGACGGCGTGGGTGGAACACCTGGTCGTCCCAGCTCTAAGCCTGTGAGTGGTCCGCCCCAGGCCAATGGTGCAGCGCCGGCTCGAAAGAGCCTTTTCGGAGCCAAAGCCTAACTTTGGCGAGAACTGCATGAAGATTGGCGAGAAATGAGAATACCTGTCGTTGGATTTGATCCAAGCCTCACCCATTGGGGCATAGCTAAAGGCGAACTCGATCTAACGACAGGGTTCCTCTATGACCCAATTCTATGGGTTCTGGAACCTGATATAGTGGCTCATAAACAGGTTCGACAGAACTCAAAGGATCTCAATGTGGCTAAACAGCTGGCAACAGCTGCTTTTGCCCGAGCGGAGGGGGCTAAAGCCATCTTCGTAGAGGTTCCTGTTGGGTCACAGTCCGCGCGAGCAATGACTTCCTACGGTGTATGCGTGGGAATTCTTGGAGCTATGCTCGCAAAAGACTTCGAGTTGATCGAAGTCACCGCAACCGAGGTGAAGAAGGCGTTCACCGGAAATAAGAATGCCTCAAAGCTCCAGATGATTGCTCAAGCGCAAAGTCTTTACCCCAAAGCCAATTTCCCGGTATATAGGGGCAAGGTCACGCAAGCGGCGGAGCATGTGGCTGACGCTTTAGGTGCAATTCACGCAGGAGTGAACACACCAGTGTTCCAACAACTCATGCGTTTATACCTATGAAGGGGAAAACAGTGCAAATCACCATCGTTCAGTCCGAGATTGAACAAGCCATCCGCGACTATGTTGGTCGTCAGATGAAGGTCCACGATGGCATGGAAATGCTCATCGACATCTCTGCCACTCGTGGTAGTGAGGGCTTTAAGGCCACGATCGACATTAGGCCGATCAACTCGATCAAGCCCGAACACAAGGCTCCCTTCTTGGGATCTGAGGTTAAGGTCGAGGAGTTTCCGATTCGGCAGCAGCCGTTTGTTGTGGCTCGTACCACTGCTCCGGTTGTTGAACAGCCGGAACCGGAAGAGAAAGCTCCGTTCGAGGAAACTGCCTCGGTTGAAACTGTGGTTGCAGCCGAAGCAACCCAGGGAGACGGTGTTGCTCAACCTGCTGAGGCTGCTGCCTCTCAGGGTCGTTCGCTCTTCAAGGGTCTTGGCAAGCCGAAGAATAACTAATGCGAGGCATCTGCACTCTGATCTCCGGGGTGCTATCTGTGATCGCAGTGTTGGCCCTTACTGCGATCATCCTCGCATTGGCACCCTTCCTCGCGGGAGGTTTTGTTATCGCAGGACTTTTCTTCATATTCTTTAAGTTCTGGGGTGACGAAGACTTCTCATCTGAGCCCAAGGCCAAAACGAAAATGAGTCCCCGAGAGTGATCTCGGGGGTTTTCTTTTGAAGAGGGAACCAAGAGGAAAATCAATGAAACTTTACTATGGGACCAAATTGCTTGGTGCCGAGCCGATGACCAAAGGCGATTACAACATCTTCCGAGGATGGGTTCCGCCCAGGGGCGAAGACCCGGATGAGGAAGGCTATCTCGTCGAATACATGGACGGCGGCAAACCAAACATCGAAGGACGTGAAGGTTACGTCTCTTGGTCGCCCAAGGACGTGTTCGAGAGCTCTTACAAGAGCTCGGGGAATATGAGCTTCGGCCATGCTCTCCATGCGCTTCAGGCAGGCAAGAAAATCTCTCGCTCTGGTTGGAACGGTAAGGACATGTGGCTTTCGTTGAGTGGGCATCTCAAAGGGAAAATAATCACCGATCAGGAGTTCTGGTCGGAGAACAATGCCGAATATGCACGAACACAGCCGTATGGCTCTGCCAAAGTGCTGCCGTGCATCACCATGAAGACCGCCACTGGCGAGATCCTCATGGGTTGGCTCGCTTCGCAAACTGACATGCTGGCCCATGATTGGTGCATTGTTGGCGAGGCTTGAGCGAACTGGTGCGTGAACTGACTGCAAGGAACACGCTTAATTGAGGGTAGAGCAGCAGGATCATAGTCTGGAAGGTCTAGCCCACGGACTTGTGATTTTGGCCAACGACTCAAAGCCAGTATTAAGGGAGATGATCTTTACAGATCGTCTCCCTTTTTTTATGTCAGCACCCGTTCAGAGCTTCCCGAGCAAATGTGCAAGAGGGTTCAGCATTGGCGAGTGCAACATCATGGCCGGTCCAAGCGAATACCCCAGATGTCCAGCGAAAGTCTTGGAGACGATGTTATCCGCAAAGGGCGTTCCAAGTCCCAGCTGGTGAGCAGGCATCATTGTCCCGATCAAAGCCTGAAGAGGGTTCTCTCTGAGCATCGAGAGAGCAACCTTCGTGGTTCGAAGTTTGAAATTGAAGAACCACATCATGCCCATTTCATCGAGATACCCACGGGATCTGCCGGGAAGCCGATCGAAGTTCACGTATTCCTCAGTGATCCGGGCCAAAGCTTGTTTCTCTGTGAAGCCTTTCTTGTTGACATAGTGATCGTATTGGATCGCTTTGCCGAGGAAGTCTCCATACTCGACAGACTTCGCAAGACCCTGGAAGAGAGCCGTGTCTTTGCCAATGAGCGCCAGGTCCCCAGCGTTCTGGACGGCTTTAGGCAGCTTCGAGATCTGCTTATCCACATAATCATGAAGCCGACCACCAGTGAGCATCTGATCGTCCTTCGACATGTCGCTATGTGAGATCGAACCGAACTCACCTGCTTTGATCAAAGGCCATATCGAGAGACGTGTGAACCTGTCGTTGATCGCTTCAATCTTGTTTTTGAGTTTAAGCTGAGCAGTGAAGTCCTGAGCTCCCTCGGCTGCACGAAGTTGTCCTTCGGCTTTCATGAGGGCCAAACGTCCCTTTTGGTAAGCCTCAGCCTCAGCGATCTTCTTGGGGATGCTCGTCGCCATGTGAGCCATTGGCACACCACGAGAAGCCAGCTGCAACAAGTTGGAAGCGAAGTTTGCCAAAGGCACGATAACGCTCTTCACCACGATGTTGGTCTTGGCTTCTCGAACGAGGTATTTCCAATCGTTCTCAGAATTGACCATCTGAGCATAAGCCTTGTTTCCAAAGACACTCATGCAAAGATTTCTCACACCCGCCTGGGTCTCATCGCTCCAGCGACAGTTTCCTGTCCAGGCGTCTCCGATAGTCGCTTTGCGATAGCCGATCGCATCATTGATAAGATCCCGACGAACCATGAACTGTTCGCCAAACTTGTCTTTGATGTATTCCCTGGTCTCAGGCGTCATCAAATGCAGAGCGTCCAAGTTCACTTTGTCGTTACCCCAGGATTTTGGATCATTGAGATCAACATAGCCCTGCTTCTCATCTTTGGAAGCGTTCTTGTAGTTATCGTGAAGCACATCAACGAAGCTTTTATTGAACTCTTGGGTAAGCCCTTCTTCGACCTGACGACCCTGCCAGACACCAATCATGCGGCCCATGTGAGTGTCTTGATTCAAAGCACTAAGTTGCGTCGGATCAATGCTTCGCTCGTAGGCGACTAGCTTGCCCTTGTCGTTGAAAATAGGCTGTAGGTTCTCAGTGGTCTGGGAGCCTTCCCTGGCGAGTTGTTTGGAAATACGCTCGACAGCTGCCGGATTTGTGATCCGCCCACCAGTGAGGCCCATAGACTTGCCTGTGGCTACTTCTACGCCACCCGAGGTGTGAGCAGCGTTTTGGATGATACCCTGGGAGAACCCGGCTCTGTTCGAAACAGGTGCGTAGTAGTACCCCATGGTGCTGTAATTCTCTTCGGCTTTGGAGCCTTTATAGTCTCCAATCCGAACATAGCTTTGAGCGAGCAAAGGACCAGCTTCGCTGTCTTTTGCGACACGAAGACTCACACCCTCTTGTTGCACAGAGGGAATATAACCTTTCCTCGAGTTGTAGAGAGCCATGCCTGTGGCTTTTTTGGTTTCGTCTGAACGATTTCCCTTCAGGTAACTGAGCACGAAGTTCATGCCATCCGGTTCAGATTGAACCAAGGATCTCATGGATTTTCTCACTTCGGGGGGAAGCTTGTTCAACGCATAGAGCGTCGTCAGCCTGTCCACATTATCCACATAAGCCTTGTCGGGCTTGACCCGATTTACACGGGGGCTCTCCTGCAAGAGATCGCTCACGGCCTGGGCATTAAGAAGCAGGTTCTTGCCCTGGGTGCGATTGACCATGTGATCAGCAAGTTGCTGGGCTTTCGCTTGCACCTTGTCGAAATGCTGGGGATCCTGGGCCTTGAGAGAAGTCTCGAGAACACGAATTTCCCTGTTCGAAGCCCTCTCGTCATGCAGCATATTGAGCACGTCTTTGGAAGAGTGTGATCCAGAGCTCAGGAGAGCCGCAAGATCGGTTCTACCCATGCTCAAGTGCATGTTGCTTTGTTCGTTCTTTTCGAGTTTGCGCTTAAATTGCTCGTTGAAAAGTTCCGGGAAGTGATCCCGATATTGCTGACGCACTTGGCCGATCATCGTAGACGCCAGCTTTATGTAATCGTAGGGACCACCATTGCTCTGCGAGCGTCCAGTGATTTCAGACACGATCTCTTGGACATCTCTCCAATTTTTGTTGGTGAGTTTGTTCATAAAGGTCGTCACACCTTCAGCAATACGTTCGCCTCCTTCCTGAGTGGCGAAGTTCGCCACGAACTCAGCAATGTCAGCAGCTTTCTTGACGAAATTGCTTTTTGTTGGGTCGGATTGAATTTTTTGGTTTTGGTCTCTCACCACGTCAACCACACGGCCCACGAAATCCACGAATATTTCGTTGGCTCGGTTGATCCCTGCATTGGGTGCGAGAGCGAGCTGCTCCATTGCAGAATTTGCATCTAAAGCTGTCTTGCCAATTTGTTTGGTGAGATTGTCGATCGCATCCTGGACGTTTTTGGCTTTGCCCTGCCCTGCGAAGATCTCGCTCATACCTTGAAGTTGGTCGTTTGCAGTATTTCTCAGCCAATCGTTCGTGGTGCCGCCCAAGTGCTTTTCACCCTTGGGAAGATCCATCTGACGAAGAGCATCTCGAAGGCCATCGTCCACGAGCGAGAGACCCAAGAACACCGGCATCAAGGAAGAGCGTCCCTGTGCGTCTTTTCTAGAGCCAGCATTTCCCATGAGCATGTCGTACTTGCGTTTGGCGAGCTCTCCAGCTTGTTGCTGATCAACGATGTTCGGATCCATGAGCATGTCCGAAGTCAAGTTCTCCGAAACGTGCTGATAAAGCTCGCTTATAGCGACCAGCGAATTGGGATCGAGCGTCATTTTAGAAGCGAGAGCACTCACAACCTTTGTAAAGACGCCTCTCGCTTGTTGATCCATATAGAAGCCCTGAGCATTGGCCATGGCCATTAGATCAGCAGCATCTGTGTTGCTCTTTACGAGAGCGGTGGCTCTGGTTTTAATCGTGTCGTCTTCTTTGAGGAAGCGAGAGAACATATCGCTGAAGGTCTTGTTGAACCCACTCAAACGAGCGTCAGTGCCATAAGTGCTGTTCTGGAAGAGCATAACCTTTCGGTTCAGATCAGCCACAGTCGGCTGTTCACGAGCGATTATCGCCGTATTAAACAGCACATGGGCGTAAGCCTTCGACACATCAAGCTTCGAACCAAAGACGATATTTTTGATCTGTTCCCAGACATTCTTGGCCATTTGAACCAAGAAATGAACAGGCACACCTTTAAGGGTGTCTACAAGTCCTTGGTTCGACAAGCTCCAAGCCATAAACTCATTGAGAGCACGGGCTTTGTTCAGAGGTGTATCAACGTCGTTGCGATATTCGTTGATCGCAGCCACAGCGTCTCTGTAGGAATGCTGGTTTTCTCCCACGTCAGCGATGTTCAGTTTCAAGAACTGATCCATCAGCTTTTCGAGATTGCCCACTGCCTTTTGGATCTCTCTCGACCTTGGGCCAAGGTCTTGGCCTTCGTAATGGGCAAGCACCTTATTGAAGGTCGCAGCATGGATCGCTTCGTGAGTGATCGTCTCAGCCGTGGGGCTGATTAGGTGGATCACTTTGTTGGTTACGTCGATGAAGCCTTGCGTGTTTTCAGAAGCGCCATCAAAGTCGCCAGTCTTGATCGCGTAGTCCTTGAGAGCTCCAGAGCGATCGACCTCACGCATGATGAGATTTTGCTCGGGAGAGAATTCCACGCTGTCCATAACGGCTTCGAGATCTTTGGCGTTTTTGAGCGAGATCTCTTTTTCTTTGGTTTGGTTGCGTTTCTTAGTGTTCTCTTGTTGAACCTCATCAAGACGGGCGTTCATTCTGTTGGCAATGTCTTCGTGTGAACCAGTGAGAGCAATACCAGGGCTCTTATAAGATTCTTGGGCTCCTGCCATGTTGTCGATATGGCTCTCGAACTCGTGCATGACTTGATGGCGATCGTCCACACTGTCAGCGAAAGCGCCGAGAGTATCTCTGAGAGTATCGAAAGCGGCTTTGAGCGTGCCTCCATCTACCAAGTGCGAATCTTCACCAAAGAGAACTTCACTAATTTTGCTGCGAAGATTTAGATTCTTATCAAACATATCTGCTGTAATATTGGAGTTCGCAATTTCGAAACTCTTCAGCACAGCTCGGATCGAGTTTCCCTGCCAAGCGTCAGAGACAGCCTGGTTCATTTTTTGGCTACCGTCAGCGATTTTGTCGAGAGCCAGATTATTTCCGTCGAACACATGGAGACCACCGACACCATATTTGTTGATGGCCGTCTGCATGGTCTTGCCATCACCCATACCCACATTGACCGTGGCGAGAACCTTCACACCACCATCTGAAGGGCCATGAATTTGTACATTCGTCTTGAACGCACCATCGAGCCCTGAGCTCGTCACGTTCTTCACATCCGAAGTGTCTCTTCCAACCGGAAAGAACCTCTGACCAGGAGCCTCAATCATAGGGAACTTCTTTAGAAGCTCTCTTTGGATCGCATCAGTCTCGTTTTGAGAGATACCATCTGTCGGTGAGTAGGTCGGATCCTTGGCTTTCTCTGCTTGAAGCTTTGCAACAGCGGCTTTGAATAGGTGCTCGAGAACTATTGACTGAACTTGAGAAGCCTTCTGGATAGCCTTCTTGGAGTTAAGGAGCGGTTTACCTACGGTGTCATTGATCCCCTTCACCATTGGATCAACAAACAAGTGGTGGACATTCGTCTGGATGTTTTCGAAGGCGGCTTTGCTCAAGGAAAAGTCCACAAAGTCTTTCTTAGTGAACTTTGAAAAGTCGATTGGCTCATGGCCGGTATTCACCATAGACAGTGAGCCAAAATTCTTGTCGGTCTTTCGGGTTAGAAGCTGATTGAAGGCATCTTGAAACTTTTTCAAGTCGTCAACAGTAGCGCCCTTACCCATCAGAGCTTCATGTATGTCAGCTTCAGGATGGTCATGGAGAATCTCAGCAGCGTCTGAGAACTTCTCATAGAGCTTTCGAACCAGATTGTCCGTGAGTTTGGAAGCAATGCCTTTAGGTCCAGAACCATAGACTGTGATTGTAGCGGGGTTCTTGGTGACATCACGGCTCACGTCTACGTCGCCAGTGGTGGGATCGAACCTGACACCCTTCACAAGACGACCCAAGACCGTGTTCACGTTATCCATTTGCCTGGTAACGTCTGGATTCTTCTGATCATAGCGATCATACATGTCGTCGAGGTGCTTTTGTTGCCTCTCAGACGCTTGCTCATAGAGATCCACACCATCTCGAGCACGATGCTCGTTCATGGTTTTGGTTCCATCAAAGAAGTGCCCTGCTCTGGCCAAGCGAGTGAACTCTTCTGACGTAAAGCGTCCTGTGGAGAGCAAATGGATAGCGTTGGCCAGACCGTTCGTCACACCATCGGCTTCGACATAAAGCGAAGTCTTGAAGTTGGCTTTCTCTTCATCTGAAGAATTGAGCCAACGAGCGTGCTCAAGGAGGGCTTGCACAGCATTTTCAGTGAGCGAAGCACCTTCATCCTTGGCTCCAGCAAAGTCGCTCTTGAGCTGATCCACAAAATCCAGAGACGAGAATTTATTGCTGTTGTTCAGATGGTCCTGGAGCATTTCGATGCTCTTCGAGAACCTGTTCTCGATCAGGTGGTTCACCTTCTCGTTGAGCGTGTTCCCAGACGTGCCTTGAGCGTCGAAAGGATCGAGTGTGTGGATCTTCACACCAAGCGCCTGAGCGAGACCCATCGTCCAAAATTTGAGATGGTCTGCTTTTCCTTCGCCGCCTGCACGAAGATCCAAGTTGCTCCAAGTCGGCAAAATTGCTGCACGAATAAGCTTGCTCCCTTGAGGAGTCTGGCCTCCCAATTGCTGCAAACGACCAATCGCACTGATGTTGTTGGCGTAATGGATCGCTTCCTCGAGACCCAAGGGCCTCGTTTTCATCTCGGAGACACGGTTCTGGAGGGCTTCCCAGGCAGACCTTACAGTTGTGTTCTTGCCATCCAAACTGGAAGCGTGCTCGTTGTTGATGGTGCCTTTTTCGATACGCTCTTGAAGGTCGCTTCCACCACCAAACAGATCCAGAAGCCCAGAGTTTCCAATGGCTGTATAGAGATCGTGCATGTGGGTGTTCAGGTAGTGCGGCTCAGCGTTGGACTTCTCGATTTGCTCTTTGTCGGCACGAGTGTTTCGCACACTCGGATTGTTCATCTGAGTGTCGGGAACCTTGATCTTGTCGCCACCATAATAGTTCTTGTCTTCAGGCTCTCTAAGCACAGCTTCTTCAATCAATGAAGGAGCCGCATGAAGGAGATCACCCACTGCGAGGTTCGAGATAATCCTCTGGAGCGACCTTACGACTTTTGTGCCGGGCGTCTTCGTGTAATCCCCTGTTTGGAGTGAGTCGTCGCTCATAACATAGAACTTCTGGACCTTTAGAAGGCCCTGTCTCCCATTTGGAGCGTCTTCATCGGGAAGCGAAAGCCCTTCCAGAGCTTTGAGCACTTCAACAGCCATGGCTTCGGCAATGCCCTGCGTATGGCCGTTATCAGCGTTCTTGTTCTCTTTGAGACCCCAGAACTTTACGATCCGATCAGCAAGAGAACGCTTTGCTTCAAGTGGAGAGAGTCCGACAGCAAGCCGGTCCACGAAGCTGTCAGCCTTGTCTGAGGGGATTCCAGTAAGCGCACCAGCCAGATTGGCATCCATTTTGGAGGCGAACCGATCTGATACCAAAAGCCAATGAAGACCAGCCATGATCGACTGTTCAGCCAGCTGCTTATTGTAGGCGAAAGAGCCATCTTCCTTTTGTTCAACGAGATTAAACACTCTCGTTTCAGCCCAACGGTTCGACTTGCCTGTGAGCAAGTTTGCTCCAGGAGATTTTGGATCATTCACATCCCCAAGTTTGGTTGTTAAGCGATCTTCCATGATTTTTTGCATATCTGGAACCAAACCCAGATACGCTTTGAAAGCTCGGGCAATATTGGAAGGGAGTGCTGCAAGGCGCTTGTCCTTGCCCAGGAACTCTTTGAGGCGCTCGTCAGAGCTCAGAGCGTAGCGCACAGCCTCATAAGGCTTCTCGAGCCCCAGGAGCCTGGATCCCGTCTCTTCGTGGTCCTTGGGCACTTCAAAAGCTTCATGGAACCAGTTCTTGAGAGGGCTTCCATCTTCCTGCTTGGTTCCAACGAGATCAGGATACAAGTCCTCGGTCGTTGTGGGCTTGGAAGTGGTTTCTTCTTTGATTGGTTCGACTTCGGCTTCGATCTCGTCCTTGGTTTTCTCCTTGGCTTTGTCGTTTTGGAGCATCTCCTCGTGCATCATTTCGAGCTCGTTTATACGAGCATCGTCTGCCTTCGAGCGAATGTTTCCTTTTTTGTCTTCTTTGGCGTAAAGCTCGCTCAATTCATCAGCGATCGCTGAGCGTTTGGTGTCTTCAAATAGTTTAGCTCGATCCTCAGCTCCCTCGACTTTCTCTTGAGCTTTCAAAATCTCCTTCGGCTCCGGCGAAGACGCCTCCGCCTTGGGTTTCGCAACCTCCAGAGAACGATCGGGTGTCGCTTCGGAAACCTTGGCTTCTTCAGGGTTTCTACGAAGGTACTCACGCTCAAGAGCATCCCAGATCAGCTGCTCGTAGGGAGTGCGTTCTCGATTGTTATGCTTGTCATGGTAGGCGCTGTATTTGTCCCACACTTCGTCAGGGGTGAGCTTCGAAAGCCCTTCCTCAAACTTATGTGCTTTAGCGAGTTCGCTCTCAGTGGGAAGCTTCGCTCCCTCGTCAGAAGCCTGTGCCGCAGGCGGCACATCCTTCGTTCCGGTTGTCGCTTCGCCTTGGAACTCGTTCTTCAAGTGGGCAATGAACCCCTCGCCTGTGGTGACGGGTTCGATATTGTATTTCGCAGGGTCATGAGCCACTTCCAAGATCGCCTGGTGGGCTTCTTCTTTTGAACCAAAGGGAGCATCACCCTCGGCTGCGATGTAGTTCTTGCCGACCGTAGGAGCCTTCAGAAGGGCCGGCGCTTCATCTTTCTGAGCAGATCCGGCTTCGCTGGAACCAACGGGAACAATAGAGGCAGGTGCTCCTTCAGCGTCTGCTTCAACGGGGACCACAGACTTGTCAGTTTTCGGTTGAACCCGCTCATTCTTAGAATGCGCTTTAGCCACTGCATTGGAATCTCCAATCAAGTTGGGATGAAGGTCAGCGACGCTCTTTTCTTTTCCTTTTAGTTCAGGAAAAGCCTTGGTCAGATTGTTGTAGATGTCATTGGTTCGCTTGGCTTCGAGGTTGATCCTCTGAGCGAGCTCAACCGAAACAGCATTCTTCGGATGAATTATAGGCGCATAGGACTTGTACCATTCGTTCGTCTCGGAATTACGAGCCTTGAAGGGCACCGACTTTCCGTCACCATTGGTATAGTGGGTGTTCACGGCATCAGACTTGTTAGCCATATGGTCAGTGAACATGCCGAAATTACGAAGCTCCTGACGAGCAGCGTCCACATTACCTGCACGCATGTTATTGAAGATGCGCTTAGTAAACGCCAATGCTGAGAGGGCTGTGTCACCTTTTTTCCCTGGTTCTGACAACACATCGCTGGAGACTGAATTCAACTGGTTTTTGTTGCCCATCTTTTTCTGGCGATCAATCGAATCTTTGGACGCAGTGAGCAGCGACCATGCAGCCAGGAGAGCTTGGTGTTGTTCCGCAGAAAGATGCAGTTTGCCGTCACCACCTTCAGTGGCGTGCTTCAACACTGAGTTTATGGCGTCCAGATTGCTATTCTCTGGAACGATAGCCGCCAATCCAGCGATGTTCTCAGCATCTGTCTGGGCTTTACCTGACTTGAGGCTCTCCTCAGTGATCGGATTGACCAGCTTTGTAATGGCTTCTTCCGAGAGACCACGAACTTTAGTCATGGCTTTTTGGATCGTCGGATTGCTCATGAGATGATCAGCGAGCACATTGAACTCGTTGTTCAGCTTTCCAGCAGGTTCATGGTCGTCGATCGCAGCGAAGGCTCTCTGATCGCTATTGATCAGGTCTTCATAGTGCCCAAGGAACTTGTTCAGCTCACGAGCAGCAGAAAGCCCCTCTATTGAGTCGGCACCATGCTCGTTGACGCTGTTCGCCATGTGCAGAAGAGCATCCACCCGATTGGTAGTGCCATCCAGATCAGTCTTCAGTTCAGGGTCAAGCCCTTCAGAAGATACTTCTTTGGAACTGAACACACCCAGTCTTGTGATCTTGTCGGCCAGAGATACATCTTTGGCACGGTTCTCTGGCGTTATGTCGTCATTGGTGTGAGCTCTGATCACTGCATCTGCGAGAGACTCGTGAGCAGTTCGGTCCTGCATGGCTTCACTGGCAGCAGCACTGGCAGCCGAGATGTTCGCATCCGAAGAAGGGTTCTTCGCCTCATTGGCAGCAGCCAGTTTGTCAAGTCGAGCATTGAAGCTCGCTTTCACTGCGTCTTTAGCCACGCCAGCAGTATGAACAGCTGCTCCAGGAGCAGCCATTACCACACCTGCACCGAGACCACCCGCAAGGCTTGAACCCATAGCCTCACCGACACCTTGGGTGAGATCTTTGTTTGGGTCAGCATATTGCTGCTCACCTACGTTATTTGCAGCCTGACCAGCACCACCTTGAAGAGCCTGCTCACCCGTGCTTTTCACAACATTGTAGGCAGCATCCGGGAGGCTTTCCGAAGTGAAGGGGCTCTTGATCACACTCTTGGCAAGGGCACCGGCCACCATGCCAGCAGGAGCAGCGATTGCACCTGCCATTTGGCCAGCTTTGTCAGCCACTTGAGCCTGAGCGTCTTCAGGGCTCATACCCTTGGCGAGAAGCTCTCTGAAATAGGGAGACTTCGCTTTAAGTTCTTCAGGATCCATCGAAGCGATATTCGCAGCCGTCTGTTGGTAGGATCCACCACCAAACATCGCTCCGACACCAATGCTCTCTTCACCAGGAAGATACTTCCCAACTTTACCCACACCCGAGGCTGCATCACCCAAAAGTTGCGCAGCTCTCGGAGCACCAGCTTCGTTAAGTGCGACCATGCCTTTGGAGACACCTCCAAGACCCAAAGTCGCAGCTTTCTCAACCGCAGGAGCAATGATTTTCCCAGTCAAGCCAACGCCTTTGGCAATGGGACCACCAGCTACAACTGAACCAAGAGCACCAGCAGAAGCATCGCTCAAGAGCGTTGGATTTTCGATCACATTTCCAAAACTATCGAGAGCGTTCCGACCAATTTCCTTCAAACCAGAGACGATTTCTCCATCGCCATTGGCCTTGTCGATTTCAGCTTGAGCAGCATTATCTCGAGTATTAAGTTCTCCCTTTTCTTGGTTCGCTTTACGAAGGTTCCTGAGATAAGGACTCTCTGTGCCTTCAATCCGGTCTGCGGCATCTTTGATCTCTTTTGAAGCCCAGACACCCATATGAGTATCGGCACCGACCTGACGACCGATAGCATCGAGACCACTTAGACCGAGAGCTCCAATGCCTCCAACCATTTCACCAGCACCAAGAGCAGCACTCTTGAAGAGGTCTTTGGTCCTGACGCTAATGAGACCATCGGTTCCACGATTTCCCACCGACAGATTGCGATAATTTGTCGTGGCATGAAGCAAATTTGAAGCAGCTTCTGGACCATATTTGGCTTCGACATCGGGCCACGCCATCGTAGCGAAGTCATGCTCGATCGGATTGGCGCTGGCTACACCTGCACCAGTGACACGAGCAATAGCTGCGCTCTTAAAGGTCTCCTCATCAGGCATACCACCGAGAGCGACACGCTTAGCGTCAGCTGTGGCAGCAACTTCCTGTTGTTTCTGCTGAGGAAGCCCCTTCATGAGGGCTCCAAGCTTCTCTTGCCCAGGATTAGTTGGAGGAGCAGGAGCGTCTACACTCGGAGCAGGACCATTCGCAGCAGTATTGATGAGGTCAGACACGTCAGTCATAAAAAGCCTCGGCCAAGAGGAATGTATTTTTTGACCATAGTGGGTGAATTACAAAAAAAGAAGGCCAGACTTTAAGTCTGACCTTCTTATTCTATTTTCTCTATAACTTAGAGAAAGGTTAGCCTTCTTTGAGCCACTTAGGGCTTACTGCTTCATCGAGGGCTTTCTGTGTTTTTGTTTTTACTGGTGCATACGAAGGTGTCGTTGGACCTTCAGCAAGAGTCCCGTCCTTTTTATAATTTGGACCGTTCGCCCGAAGGATCGTTTCCATCGCTTGAGACATGCGATTGTACTTGTCGAGCTTCGCTTGCAGGATCGCAGGATCCATCTGTCGAGTCGTCGAGTCCTTTTGAGCCTGGAAGAGCTCGTTCTGGGCCTGGTTCTTTGCAGCCATGGCAGCTTGAAGTTTCGCAGCAAGCGCAGCATGGCCAGCATTCGACTGGGCAAGTTTCTGAGCCTCACCTTGACCAATTTTTGCCAACTCAGCTGTCTGAGCATCCTCGTCAGTATCAATACTTTGACGCCCAAAGTTGTAAGGATTGAGTCCACCAAATGGTCCAGAGTGAACATCAGAAGATCTATCAAGAATTGCCGCAGCAGTGGCAGGATTTACTTCAACATTGCCTTCTGTTTTGCTTTGCGTGATTACTTGACGGACGGCTTGAGCAAGAAGAGTAGGATCAGCATTACCAAACCTACCTTGCTGAAGCTTTTTGACAGCTCCAGCCATATCCATTTTAGTATCAGCCATAGCCTCAGAGTAGTTACCCTGAATACCTGCCGCATTATTTTGGTTGGTCTTCGTGTCAATGTTGCTCAACAGCTCGATGGCACGATTAGATTGATTTTGACTGTTCGCTACGAGATCTGGAGGAATGACCCCACCAAAACCTGCGGTTTGAGCAGCATAAACCTGACCAAGCGTCTTCCCATTGAAGATTGTCGGGTTCGCTTTTGCTTCCTTGGGGAACAGCGAAGAAGCATCTGCATTGGGATCATTGCCCATCGCATTGAGGAACTTGGTCGCTTGAGGAGCACCAAGAAAATGCGCCATACGCAGGTTCGCTGGAGTGGCTTCAACGCCACCAGCCTTGAGCGATTTACTGTTGTCGCTCGTGAGAGCCTGCATAGCTTTTTCTTGCTGTCCAGGGTCCATCTTCCCAGCAGCCGTCAAACCCAACTCGGGATGGTTCGCCATGACACCCTTCCAGGTGTCATTCGTAAAGCCGTAGAGTCCTCCTGCACTACCCGTCGTGGCATGTGCATTAGGATTGCCACCACTCTCCATCTTTCTGGTCATGGCATTGTAGCTGTCAGAAGGTCCAGCAAGATTGGGATTTACCGAAGCAGCTAGTTGAGCTCCAATAGCAGCTGCACTTCCAGGAGCGCCTCCACCACCAGCACCATTTGCAGAAACCCCATTTGAACCAGGGATGTCAGTGGCATCCGGATGGAACTGCCGATAGAGCGCAGGGTAGTTAGCAATCATCCTAGCGCGAGTACCACCGTCGATGTCGTCTTCACCACCATTGGCTGTGTCAGCAATTTTACCCAGACCCTCAGCATAAGACCCTGTGCTCTGAGCAATATCCGCAGCACGGCGCTTCGCAGCCAATTCGTCAGCCTGAGCAACTTGCTCATCATGGAACCTGGTTCCACTTTGTGAGTTGTCCTGCAATATTCTGGCAGTCTGAGCCGCAGTCGAAGCATTGGCCAGCCCCGGCTGAGCAATGTTCGCAGCCAGAGTGCCTTGAGCAAGCTGATTCTTCAGCTTCTCTTGATCCACCAGAAGAGGGTTCATCTGCTTGGACTGGTCGAGAGCCGTCTGTGTCACTGATTGGTTCAGAAGCTGACCAGCACGATTGTCGAGAGCCTTGTTCGCATCAGCTGTGATCAGAGAAGGATCCACACCAGCTTTCGCATAGAGAGATCCATCAGCCATTGCAGCGTGCAAAGCAGCAGGGTCTTTATAGTTCATCGACGCTTGATAAATAGCGTTGGCAGCGTCGTTCTTTCTGGTCGTGTCGAAGTTGCCGAGAGCATCACTTAGACCTTTTCCGGCCTGAGTGATCTGATCTCCAGCGATCTGATACCCTCGCATAGCCCCCGAGAAATCAGGGGCGGCAACATCACGCCAAGTGAGTTCAGCCATTGGAATTACCCCCCTTACATCGTGGTCTTCAGGCTATTGGCGTTGTTGTAGGCAGCCACCTGGCCGGGAGAGAGGTTCTCCATAGCACCACGGGCGCTTTCACGATCGGTGAGGTTCGTGTTGTAAGCCTGCGACTGGTTCGTATAATTGTCGGAGGCGAGTTGGCTCTGGAACTTGAACTGCTTTTTGGCCAGGTCAGTTGCGTTCCAGGCAGTCCAGAGATTGCCCAAGGTCGAGAGACCACCTAGAGCGAGCTGAGCAGTGCCTATATTCGCACCGAGACCAGTTGCAGCCAAACCTCCAGCTGCACCTCCAGCTCCATTATTCTGGCCAAAATTAAAGGTGCCAGCCTGCATAGAAGCAAGCTGCTGAGGATTGAACCCAAAATTGGCCAACTGGTCAGACGAAATAGAAAAGGGATCAGCCATCTTGGCTCCGATCAAGCTTGGTTGGTGGGCAGCGTAGTGCTGATGTTGGCATCGCAGAAGTTGTTCACATAGCTCAATGACAGGTCAGCGATGTCGCTTCCTGAGAGCAATGTCCGACTAAAGAAGCTCGAAGGAGACTCTGCCAGGACAATGTTCGGTCCTACGTTGGGGAGAGCCGTATCAGTCAGAGCTAACGGATTGATTGCCAGATCAGCGCCTCCACCAGTCCCAAATTCTTGCACCCATTGGGCCTGGATCTTAGCGTCTGCGACATTATAGCTGTTTTCCATCGTCTGTGTCGAGGTATTGATGTCTTGAGCTTGAATCTGCATGATTTGAGCATAGACATTACCGGCGGCCTCCGTAAGTTTGATGAGGTTGGCCGGCTGTGTAAGCAGGTTGAAGAGAGCTGACATGCTCATGCCATTGGCTAGAGCCGTGCCAATCTGCATTGCGAAGAGCCCAACCACGGCTCCAATGATCGCTCCAAGCTGAGGACCGAAGAGTTTCGTCGATCCCCACTGCACAACCTGCAAGAGAACCATAGCTGCGAGAGCATTAGCTATCGCTCCAGCGATGACCGCCATGGTTCCAGTGAAGCCGAACATGGTTCCAACGGCAATGTTCGAACCAAGAAGACCAAGACCCCCTGCTCCACCGAGCACAATGGACAAGGCAATGCCCACTACGATCAGGAGCACCTTAAAGAAACCTGCTGTGTACCATGGCGCTCGCTTCACTGTGTAGCAGTTGAACACGAGATAACAGCAAGCCGTACACATCTGAGTGCTGTCTTTAAGCGACATTGCCGCATAAACAGCTGAGTTCAAGGGGATCAGAAAGCTGCTCTCATTGGAGTCAGCCAGAGCTTGCCCCATGTAAGTGATCACTCCCTTGCCACCATAGATCATATTGAGGTGTTCAAGGTCGTAGATGATCAGGTATCGCCAGTTGTTTAGATCGACTTGCCAGGTGAGTCTCACCGCAGACTTCACTTGGTTGGAAACTATCGTGTCATACTCAATGGTGAACCAACAATCGTTCACCTTGGCTGGGTTCCCAGTGTCTCCATTGGTGAGTAGACCCGTGCCTTTGGTTTCTGTGCAGCCGGTCCAGAGCACTTGCTGCCAATAGTCCATGAACCAAGCACCATTGGAAGTCACAACAACTGTGCCTCCAGTGTACATAGCAGCCGGAAGTGTCAAGTCTTGGCCAGCTGTAGCAGCCAAGAAGAACTGATAAATGTACATCCGGCAAGAGTTTTCGAGCACATTAAGAGCCACCCCGAACACTGCATAGATGTAATCCACATCAGCGATCGAATGGTTTTCCAGGATCTTGACTATGAGCTCGTCGTAGTCAGCTCCAATGGACCTACGAAGAGCCTCTTTTGAAGCTGTATAGACCGCAGGAAACGTGCTCGGTCCAACGATATTCTTGTCCACCAAGAAAGGTATATAAGGGAGAAAATAGTCCCCCGAAGAGGTTGCCGAGAAGAGGGCGTCCAAAGCCGGAGTGCCTGAGCCCTGCTGATATATGAGCATCGTCAGCGGCGAATAAGTGGGCGTTGTGGACGGCAAAACCGGAGGAATTTCATAGTTATAGACGACATAGAGATACCTCAAACCGGGATTGAACCCAGAGAGAGCGAAGGTTGTCGTCGTGGTGTCGGCAAAAGTGATCGTGACAATGTTGGTCGTCGTATCCAGATCGCAGCTGTAAGCCGTCGAGATCAGAGCAGGGTAATGAATAAGCATATATTGATCGACCCAATAGGTATAATCCCCATACCCAATGGCGTCTTGTTGAATAAGAGTGGTTTCTCCAGTAACCACAGGCAACAAAGGTGCCAAGACTGTCGGATCAATTGGAGGAGCAATGTTTAGAGTCGAGGCATTCATGCCAATGGTGGTGTTGTACCCACTTTGGTTAGCCCAATCCCCATAATTACGGATCTGAATACCAGGTCCACCGATGTAAGCATTGTTCAACTGCTCACACATATCGAGATCACTGCTGGAGAGTGTAGCCCCCAGCACAGTTGTCTCGAGAAAATTTGGACGCTTGGTCACGTCCCCGGCCAAATTCCAGACCGAGGACGAGACAGCTATCTGCTTGGAGCCTTGAAAGAAGCCCATTACGCTGTCGGAGCTCCGAAGGCATTGTTCGCCATGAGGACCGTGAGGATCTCGTTCACGCTGTCATTCGTGAAGCCGACAGGCGGTAGGAGGCCAATATCCATGGTCTTCTGGGTGATCCAGGCATCCGTGAAGATCTTGGCGGCTTTCACCTCAGCATCTCGCTTGTAGGAAATGATCTGCTGCTGGTAGAGCGACTCTTGTGCGCCCATGACGCCAGCTACCGGAAGACCATCCAAACGAGTGTCACTCGTCTGAGCACGAGCCTGATCCCCCTGCTCATTGAGCAATTGAAGCTGGGCTGGCTGGATGTTCTGGTAGGTGAAACGAGCACTCTCCAAGGCGATACGAGCAGTCACAGCGGCAATTTGCCCAGACTGTTCCTGCCAGAACGCTTGACCCTTACCCAGGAGGAACTGCAAGCTCGTCTGAAGTGCGCTCTGAGTGAGCTCGATGTACGCCTTGGTGTACTCGGCACCTGTGATCCGGTTGTTCTGGAACTCAACATCGAGCTGAGCTTTCAACGAGGCCATGAGCAGATCAAAGAAGCCTGTCCCTGCCGGAGTGCCTGTGGTGAATGCCGTCATATCCAAAGGCAGGATCTTGGCATACATGGCATCGGTAGCGATCTCAGGGATCTGGAACAAAGGTCCAGTCACATCGACAGAAGGAATAATCGGATTGTCGATCGCAGGATCAAGGACTTCAGCCATGGGAGTGTTCTTCCTCTAACTTATGTGCAGTTATAAAAAAGCCCACCAGGTTCTTTTGGAACCAAGTGGGCCATAATGGCTTCACCCTGCGGCGGGTTTGCATGAAGCCAATCAGTTGTCAGGCTGCGTGAAAGTTCCAGCAGCAGCCTGGGCATTGGCCAGACGTTCACGTTCTTCCTTGGTCAAAGGAGGAAGCACTTCGAGAGCGAATTCCTGGGCCGGCTTATGTTCGACACGGGTTTTGCCATTGGCGCTTTTGATGGTTCGGATGTTGATGAACTTCCGGTTCTTCATCATCTGATAGATGCACCATGGCACATGGTAGCCACCATCGGTCACTTCGCCGAAGGGCACATACTTCCTGACGGTGCCGAGATATTCGTTGGCGACCGTGAAGATTTCACCGGGTAGATCCTTCTTCTTGGGATCCAGGTTCGTGATCCGAAGTCGAACGAGTTTCATCTCTTCGTCGATCATGAACTGACGAATGGTTCGCTTCGGTGCCTTGGGGTTTTCCCCGGTGAGCGCATTGACGACCTGAGCCGTCTCGGTCTCGTCTTCACTCTCGGCTTCGTTCTGCTTGGCTTCGATCTTCGAACGAAGAGCAGCCAGGCCGATGTTGTTCGAGAAGACGATCCCCATCAGCTTCGCACGAGCCTTCAATACGGTGAGCTCATCGGCTCCCGGAAGCTCAGTGGGCTGGTCACTGTTGTCGTAGTCGTAGTGGGCGATCTGCACTTCGGTCATTGGTTCGAACCCGTGTTCTAAGAAGAGTGGGATTAAAGAGAGAGAAGGGCCGAAGCCCTTCCCTCATTGGTTCAAACTTAGACCGGGGCGACGGTCTGGATGATGCCCATACGCTCGGAACGCTTGATCAGGATGCCGTAGTACCACTTGATCGAGCTGAAGCCCATTTCGCCGAACGGATCTAGCTCACGGGTGGCAGTGTCCTTGCCAGGCATTTTGGTCATCACAGCAAACTTGACAGTCTTGCCGTCCGTCTGGAAGCCAACGGTCGTCCAGCTGTCTTCGCCCAGAACGAGCATCGGGTAGATGTCGTATTTCTGGACGCCACCGATCGAGGTCGAACGATAGCCGGGGTTCGTGCCGACAGCCGCTCCACCGCCAGCCCAATGCAGCATCTCCGGCACTTGTATAATGCGGAAGTTGTCGATGGAGCCGATCTCGCCGTTCAGGATCGTGCCAGCGTCAGCATACTGCTGGACCGGGATGAACGCCTTATTGCCGAAGAGATCCGTGAGACCCTTGAGCAAAGGCACCAGTTCCGAACCAACGAACATGACACGAGCAGCCGGAATGGTCTTCGTGTCAAACAGGCGCGAACCAGTGATAACAGTCGTCTGCCGAGGCGTACGATTGTCGGTCAGGATCTGGTCCAGACGCATGATGTTCTTGTAGTTCACGATCGCAGCCGGGATCGAGACACCCCCGATGGTCTGAACTTCGCCGGAGACACCGATGGTGCCGTTCTGCGAGGTCGCTCCACCAGCGAACAGAATAACGCCGGCAGAGTTCAGCAGATCACGCTGAAGCACGGCTTCGGTCAGCTGCACGGCACCGTTCATCAGCTCACGGGAAAGGTGATCCATCAGAGCTTCGTCGGTATCGAAGTCGAGGGATTCCTGGGTAAATTCCGTGAAGAAGCCAAACTTGTGGATGGTCGCCGAGCGCAGAAGACGGGTAAAGCCAACCCGGTTCACACGTCCGCCGTTTTCGGTGAGCGTCGGCAGCTTCGAAGAGATCGTGCCGATGTCACGGCTCGAACCATAGAGATTGCCGTTGGTTTCCACAGCGCCCGAAGCATCGAGACCTTGATCGTTGACGTTGCGGTCGTCGAGCAGAGGCACGTATTCGTAGACGGTGATCGTCTTGCCGAAGTGCTTCGGCATGTTGATCGTGGAAGCCAAAGGCATGAAGAACTGCTCTTTGCGGGCAGTTATAATGGCTTTCTTCAGCCAAAACAGCGGATGCTGCTGAGCAGAGCCAGTACCGTCAATACCGTACTGGTCGGAAGTGGTAGGCACATAATTCAACATGGCAGGGATCCTTTACAGATCAGACCCGTCCGGAGAAGTGATCCAGTTTCATGAACTCCTCGTCACTCATCGAGAGCGGATTTTTCGAGGATTCCTGGACCTTACCGGAGGTTTGGCGGGAGGTTGAGGCCGCAGCTGCCCTGGCTCCATTTTTCACAGCGGGTTTAGGCGCTGCTACTCGAGTAGCCACCACTTCTGGTGTGGTCTTGGACTGCTGTTGCTGTACAGGAGCTTTGATGTTCAGATCTGCAAAGGCATTAGCCTCAGTCATCTGATCGCCAACGATCTTGTAAGCCTGTAGGAAAGGGACATTCGATGGAATTTGTCCCAACACCTTGCGCCTGTTCACTTCAGTGGTGATCCGGTCGTAGATACCGTTCTCACGCTGACCATGAATTACGTTCATGATGTCTGGATTCTTCCAGAGAGCCTCTTTACTGGCCTGATCCCAATCGCCATTGATGACTTGAAGTGTCGCCACCCGCTCCGGACTCGACTTCATGTCGTCCAAAGTTTGGTGGAAGGCTACTTCTTCATCACTGACTCTGTGATTGCCTTCATGGTAGTTCGGTTCGACAGAGGTGTCGATCTCCAGAGGATCGACACCCGATTCTTTGATGAGCTTCTTTATGGCTTCTGGGTTCTTCTTATCCAAGTCGATCAGATAAGAAAGCTTGCCCTCGTCCGTCAGCCCATTGTTTTGCAGCATGGTGAGCAACTTACGGTGCGGCACCAGCTCCTGCATCTTTTTGGTATAGTTCGCCCCCATCTGCATCAGCTGAATCGCCTCTTCGGGCGTCTTCAGTTCCACAGTACGGCCATTGGCCTTAAAAGGGGTCATGATCTGCTTGTAGAAAGTCTCGTAGTCCGGGGTCTCGGTCTCAGTGACCTCACCTTCAGTCTGCTCGCCTTCAGTGTTCTCGGTGTTATCCGAGGTCTGAGCAGCGGTGGCATCCTTATTGGCTTCGGTCTCTTCCTTCTTGACTTCGGCAACGACAACCTTCTTCGGAGCTTTGGTCACAACCTTCTTAGGTTCGACTTCTTCCCCATCGACCGAAGGCTCTTCTTGGGTATGGGCCGTTGTTTCGGTCGTACCTTCGGGCGACTTTCGCTCTGTTCGCTCCGTTTTGTCTTCCTCGGCCCCCGTAGAGGCTTCCTCTTCGACTTCTGCATCCTTGGATGCTGCGATCTCACCGGCAGCCGGTGATTGTTTCAGGAAATCCTCATCGGACATGCCGAGAAAGTCAGGAGCTTCACCCATGATTGAAGCCCTCTTCCAGACGAGCTTCGGTCAGAGCATTTTCGAGCTCTGAGATGTTTCGCTCGGCAGTTGAGCCCATCTGAATTTGCATCGCCAAATAACGCTTCAGATGTCCACTGGCCTGAGCCATCGCTAGACAATCTTCACGAGCACCAGGCTTTTCACTCAGAGCAGGATCACCGCTCTCTTGAACGAACCGAGCAGCATCGTCACGGCAGAAACCATCGACGATCAATGCACGGAAGTCCGGATTCTTGAACAGGCGTTCTGCCATCTCACGGCGATGCTTCAGAACTTTGGTTTGCTCGAGTTGATATTCGAGTCCTTCGACTTCAGACATGTCTGAGTGGTCCTTATTACGAGTTGAGACGTGTTTAACTCCGTCTTCTACTTTTCTGTATCAGCATCCTATTCAGGAGCCAAGACTATTTTGAGGTTGAGGGGTGCTTCCTCCCCCCAATTTAGCACTAAGTGCATTATAACCGATGGCCGCTTCAAGATTAGGAGCTTTATGTCCATCTTTAAGGGGACTCGTAAGAGCCTTAGTTACAGCAAGATTCTGGTTGCCTTCACTCTGTGCCTGCTGTTTCTGCATGTCACGAGCATGTTTAGTCCCACTCTCTTGTTCAACGTAGTCCAAGTCCATTAGATCTTTCTTAGAAGAGATCTCACCAGCCTTTGAACCAAGGAGCTGAATCTCAGCCTGGAGCTTCTGTACCTTGAGCTGTTGCTCTTCAAGCTGGAGCTGCTGCATCTGCTGCTGTTCAGGCGTGGGCGGAGGCGGCTGATAAGTCTTCAACTTGTGAGCAAGCACAGGCATCCGCTTCAGTTTGGCGATCTCACTCATGATCATCATGGTGATTTCCTGGCCTGCATTGGGGCCGATCGTCTGAAGAAGAAAGCCAAGATCCTGGGCTTTGGCGTTGTCAGCCTGGGCAGTTGAAATATCGACCTGAAGATCGAAGTTTCCTTTGAGGTCTTCACGCTTTACCTTGACGAAGATCTCGTTCGTCACACGAACAGTCTCTTCCTCGGACATGAATTCGCAGTTCATGGAGATGATCTTCGTACCAATTTCCGACATGCCTTTGGCGAGTCGTCTCAGGATGGCGATCTCTCTGGTCGAAGCTGCATCCACCACGTCTTTGGTGTTGGTTGCAACCTGCCCATAAGAGTCACCAGACAATCCACCCGAGAAACTCTTCACACCTGTGAGAGCTTCGGCTTCCGAGTTGACCATCTGGGCCATAGCGAGAGCCGAGTTTGGCATCTCTGGATATTTGTGTTCGATGATCCCCTGAGTAGGCGTCATGCTCGGGTTGAACTCATAATCCTGGCCATTCTCGTAACGCCGACGATTCAATGGATCGAGCATTCCCTTAGCAATGCCTTGTTGACCATTGGCGCTTCGACCGAGCAAGTCGATCATGCCACGAGTTACAGCACCGAGAATTCGTTGATTGTCCTTCAGGAGCTCAGCGTCAGGCTCACCATACAAGTCCCGCTTCTTGGGCATGTAAGGAACCAAAACAATGGGGAGCTTCTCGTCAGGATAAGGGTTCACCTGGCATCGAATAAGCGTGGCACCGATCCAAGTGGCAACGAAGGGAACGAGCTTCCCATCGTTCTCCATGTCCCAGAAACCCCAATATTCGTAGGCGACGATTTTCCTACGAGCGACATCGTTCAGCACGAAGTCAGCTGGGGTGTGGGTGGCATGGTTCGGCTCTGTCGAAGGACTGTTCGAAGTCCAGACGACATGCTCAAGGTTCTTGTATTTGTCTGGTTCCTTTAGGAGCTCTGCCTTGCAGGTCTCAAAAGAGATCACACAGAAATTCGCTTTGTCGATGTCACCATTGCACGAAGGATCAATGACCACGTTCTCAGGAGAAAGCACCTCAGCTGTGGGTCGGTTCTCGATAGCTTTCTCGACCATGACCTCCTGGGTGCCAGTTTGAACTGCAACCGTAGGGATCTGGGACTCTTCATAGTAGTCCACAGCCGCTTGGATTTCAGGAGGAACCTGCTCGGAATATCCACGAGGATTTTCCTGCTTCAAAGCGAGAGCCTGCTGAAGCTTCTGAGCACTCGCTTCGTCCGTCATTGCATGGTGAGACCATACCGGAACTTGCTGCTTGACTTTGACTGTGACTCGTTTCCAGCCCACTCGAACGATACAGGTACCTTCGTCCACATTGGAACGAACATAATCGTCGATGAACTTGACTCGGTTCATCTTGGTTCGAAACTGCCAATTCAGAACAAGCTCGTTCTGCTCAGCTGCGTCAGCGTCTTCAAAAGTCACAGGATCGACCTTGAAGAGCTTGTCTGAGCCAAGGAAAGGCTCTGTCAGCGCCGAATAGCGCCACTCAGCTTGACGCCGAATGAGCTTTGGTTGGACACGAGAACGTCCCTTGACTTCCGGAGGTTTGGCTTTGCCTCGAACATGGAGCAGATCATTCCATGCCTCGATAAGCGCCATCTGGGTGGTGTGGTGAGGTCTTGCCGCTTCGAGATCCCGCTTTAGATCTTCCACGCACGGTTCGTTCGTCCACTCGGTGAGCTTTGTGGAGACACTTTCCGCCTGCTGGAACTGCATGTCGCTGTCGTTACCGTTGACATTCGGTTCCATCGCACTGGTGGTTTTATAATCCATTGGGGACTCTTCCTACCGTGTTGGACTACGCAACGTCGTTACGATCTCGTGGATCACAGCGATTATTCTCACGATCACGATCACGTTGGTTGAACAGACGCTGCTCCACCATCGAAAGACGATGACTAAAGCCATTCATGCGCTCTTCACCAGAAGCAAGACGAGTAAGGATGTCGGTCTGCTTGATCAGTTCACCATCGACACGATCAAGCCGAGATTTGTTCTCGTTGGATTCGTTTCTCATTTGGTTGAACACGGTGAGACCTCCCACTGCGACTACAACAGCTTGCAGAATGTCACCAAGGCGCATTGTGTAGTCAACGTCGATCATCTCTAAACACCTTACTTTACTTGGTTCCGAACTGGTCTTGCACGTCGCCATAGAAGGCAGCGTCGTCCTCGAGGCGGTGGTTAGCCTCGATGGCTACAGCTCGGTTCTCGAGGACGAAGACCTTCAGGCTCTTGCCTTTTGTCGCCTCGGGAAGAGGGATCGGTTTCCCGAACTCAGCGGGAGCGACCGGAAGTTTTGGTCTTTCGAGCACCAGCTGCGTCGAACTCGCGCACGCTGTTAGCGAAAATGCTGTCAAGAGAACAAGGAGCAGACTTGAGGGACGGGACATTGATGGGCTCCAGAGCTTTGAGAAGGTCGATTTGGTGCTGCATCGAGGTGACGGCAGCTTCGTCTTCCACGACACGAGAAGTGGCCGCAGCTGCAATCTCAGAACTCGCTTGAGTTTCACGAGCGAGCTCTTCGGCATGAGCCGCTTTGAGAGCGACTTCCTGAGCTATTAGGCTCTTTTTCCAGGCGTATTCCTCACGGAAATGAGCAACACCATAAGCGACTGTCGCCGCCAGAAGCACGTTCCCAATGCGGGAAGTTGCGAAAGACCACACACTTGAGGCCACCGAAGCCCAAGGGCCGAGAAGTGCAAGCATCATATCCTCGTGGGGTTGAGGCCGGTGTTCGCGTCATCGACACGAGCCAGCTTGACGGCATTGGCACCCTGCCAAGCCCGATAGGCGAAGAAGATCGCCAAACCAGTAGCCACTCCGGCCAAGATCAAAGGCCAATGAGTCTGAGCCCAAGGGACAAGAGCACCACCAGACTGTACAGTCTGAACAGCAGACTGGACCTGGTTGGCAGTGTCTTGAACCTGAGAGAGAGCCGCTGTCGCGCCTCCAACCGAACCAAGGGCACCAATCAATCCTCTCTGGGACTGGTCGGCTCCTTTGATGGTGCGAGATCCGTCTTCACGGAGATCGTTCACGGAAGATTGAAGTTCGGGAGTGTCTTGTTCGGTGAGTGCAACACGCTTGTTAGCACCTTCCAAATTCAGAAGACGAAGGGCCTTCGTATAAGCGGATTCCCGCTCATAGAGGCCGTTTAGACCACCATTGATATGTTTGGTCTGCTCGGTGACATTGCCCGAGTCGGCTGAAGGAGCAACCTTCAGGATCTGAAAGAGAGCGCCGACACATTCGAGAGCATGGTCAGGATGGATCAGCCAAACAGCTGCTTGATCCGGGGTGATCCCCAACTTCCTGGCGATGAGCTCTCCATTGGAGCGACCAGTACATTCCCAGAGACCTTTGCCTCTGAACAACCAGCCATCGTCTGAACCAGGACGATTGCCCATTCGACCATCGTAAGCCCGATCGGCGATCAATTGCGGCACGAGAGCACAGGCTTCGGCCTGCTCACGGTTGAAGTGTGTCGGGAACACTTCGAGCAAACGCTCAGCCGAGTATTTCAGGTTCTCTTCGAGCTTGGTGAAGCCCTGTGTCTCGACACTCATATGAGCCAAAACACAAGCCTGACGACGAATAGTAGTGATCCCATATCTGGGGAACACTTCGTCTGCATGATCAGCGATCATTGCAACGATATGTTCAGCAGCTCCGGGCGATATGCCTCGTACGATCTTGGCCCAATCGGTCATGGTAATCCTCAGCTGGTAGAAGATGAAGTGGGAATGGGAGACACCACAGGCACAGCCGGGGGAACCCCCTGAACGGCAGCTGCAATAAGGGTGTCCACGGAGAAGGTCTCTTTGGCGATGTCTTCGAAAGACTCGGTGAGCCAAAGGTTGTTGGCGAGATCCCGCCAATAAATCTGGCCAGTCTTGACGCCAGAAGTACTCTTGGGAGAGAGCCTCGACTTGAGGCCGACATCCTGCACGTATTTGAGCTCTTGGATGAGCATCGGAGGATACGGGCAAACTGGAACAGGCACAGGACCAGCCGGCAGAACACCAGGGGTGGCTGAACTCACGAGTTCAAGATCACTGGTTTCACCACCAGTAGGGCCACCCTCATAGAGCTTGGTCTTCCAGATGTTGTTGGCGGCATCCCGCCAAACAATCTCGCTCTTCTGACGACGAGGGGAGTTCTCACGAACGATCCCATTTGGATCAATGCCAGTGTTGACAATGATCGGATCAGCAGAGATCACGCCTGAAGTATCGTCGGCCATTGGAGGTTCTCCTCAGAAAATTTCGACGTAATCGACAGAGCCAGTGCCCGAAGCCACGACGCCGTAAATCGCCACGAAGGTAATGAAATCTCTGGAGGTGCCGGGCAGAATCTCGGTGCCTGTGGCAGCCGTCACACCGGCATTGCCGATGAAGACCGGGCTAGAACCCTTGTTGGTGATCGTGAGGCTCTTTCGCCCGACACCGGGAATTCCAGGACGAGCAGCAACAATGAGTGTCGCCGAAGTTCCGATGGCAGCGTTCTGGTTCGTAACCAGGTTCGCTCCTGCAATGGAGCCATCCGTCAAAACGGTCAGCTCATTGGGGGTCGTCTGCACGTCAGCTGCGTTCGGAGGTATTACCCCTGTCTGCCATTGATCAGCCATTGTGGTTCACCTCTTCTGAATACCAATTTGCTTATAGCTGGTTCAGAAGAAGTACAATAGACCTTGAGTACAACTCTAAATAACTAGGGGGAAGCTTTGTACAAGCTTCCCCCAAATTAGACGTATATTTGAAGAACTCAGTTTACATTGCAGCGAGTGCAGCCGTAATACCCGTGGCAATTGCCGCTGCTGACACCGTTGCATAGGTCGCTGGGGTGGCCAGAGCTGCCACACAAGCATCGACACAGGTGTTGATTGCCGTTGTCATGGCAGTCACCTGAGCTCCACTCATTAGAGTGCTGGTCAAAGCCGTCAGACAAGCAGCTTTTGCTGCTGTTCTGGTGGTTGTGGTGGATCCATACTCTGTCGCCAAGAACACAGCGTAATTGATCTGAGCATTGACCCAGCAAGGCGAGAAAGGCGTGGTGAATGTGGGCACCGCCAGTGTCGGGAAATACTGCTGGAACATAGCGAAAGCCACAGCCACATCAGCACCATTCCAGAACCGATGGTAGTTGACCGAAGGAGCGATCGGAAGTGTCGTGTCAGCTGCGATCGTATTCAAAGCAGCGTTCAAAGCAGGAGCGTTATTGGCCACCCACATACCAGAGATCGTCGGATAAGCCGTTGCAACTGCTGCCAGATAGGTCTGCACACCAGACCAGTTGGCAGTCGTCGAATAGAGGCTCATTCTGGCGCTCTTGAAAGTCGTCACACCGTGAGCGAGCACTTCTCCATTAGGCATTGCACCAGTCCCAAACTGAGTCGGGATCCAGAGAATGTCGTTCAGTCTCGGAAGAGCAAGCGAACCAATGGAACCGAACCCAACTGGATCTTGGTTCCACCAGACAACTTCCATCATTTGCTGGGCTTTGGTCAGCACTTGTTGGAATGTAGCTGTTCCTCCGGGGATTATACCCGTCAAAGAACCAGTGAGCTTGGACTTGGCATAAGCATACTGGATGAGAACCTGAGCAAAGCCAGCAGCTGTTCCAGGATCCCAGCCAGTCGATGTGGTCGTATAGAGCAGGTTCGGGTTCGGGACAGCACTCGCCGACCAGAAGGTAGCGTAATTTCCAGTCGAGTCCCAGTTCAACGTGGGCAAATACTCATAGTCACCCGCTGCTGTGGCAACTGTCGAAGTATGACCACTCACAACCGTAGGGCTCGTCCAGGACGAGTTGATCGGATAGGCCATCGAACCGTTCACGAGGTCCATTACGCAATTGGTGTAGAACCACTGAACCCACAGATCCAAGATCACACCACAGCGAGTGATCAGGCTCAACGACACTGTGTCGGTCTTCTGGCAGACTGTCGCATAAAGCTGCGAGACTTTTCCGAGGCCCCATGCTTGATAGCCAGTCCAGTTGTTCGAAGGCGGGTTATGCCAGCTCGGAGAATAAGTGTAGTTCATCCCATAGAACTGGGCGCTCACACGAGCATCTGTCGGGGTGCCATAGACACCCTTCCAGTTGGAGGTCACACCACCAGCAATCGGTCCAGCAGGGCTTTGAAGCCAACGGATCAATTCAAGCTGTCGATCCAAGGATGTCGCATAATCAGCAGCAGCTGTGGCTCCCAGAGGCGCGAAATCCTGCCCCGTCATGCAGGCATAAGCCACATCGACGCAGTTGTACCCAAAGTGAACCTCTGAACAACCAATGCGAAAGCCCCAATAGGAAGCCGTGCCTGGAGGCACGATGATGCCGCCACCAAAGCCAGCACCCCAGCTGAGCAGATAGTGTTTGCCAGCACCATTCATGAGCGTGCCAGCATAATTGTGGATCGGCACGAAGTACTTGTCGTAGAAGGCGTACCGCATATAATCGGCCATCTTCATAGACTTCGTGGCAATAGGTGCAATGCCTGCCGCCGTAGAGAGCGTGTGAGCCGCATAGATGGCTCCAATAGCCCGACTCTCAGCGTCAGGGGCGCAAGAATACGTCCACTGGGCGCTGTAAGAGTAGGGGTTGGCGCTGCTCGAATAAGTCGGAGGAGCCTGGTCATAAATTGGCAAGAAGCCAAACCCGCTCGCACCAATAGGCTGACCACCGTTCTTGTAGTCCTCGTAGCAACAGTGCGTGATCGTGGCCAAGCCATCTTCGACCGGGCCACGTTGGTAGTTGTTGATCGGAGCCATGAGCTTTGTGGTGCCATCAGCGCCATGGAAACCATAGGCTCCGTCCACATCATAGAGCCAGTGCATCAGATACACGTCTTTGCCGGTGTAGGCGGCAACGAGCTCGGTGTAGAGCGGATCAGCGCCAACCGTCACTGTCGTATTGTAATCAACCGGGGTCAAAGCGATCGTGGCAGCGTCAGGCTCATAACCTGCGGGAGAAGCAGGAGTATAAGCTCCCCAAAGCTGACCAACTGTGGGAGTGGGAATATAATTCGCCTCGATCGAAGCCCAGCAGGCAGCCATGCCTGTGGTTGTGCCATCGACAATCGTCTTCCAGGCTTCCAGTTTGGCCCAGAAAGAGATCGTCTCGGAAACGCTCTCATGGCACCAGTCAGGAGCTTCAACGATAATAGCGTTTTCGCGTGCATGGTAAGGGCACTGAAAGGCGAGGGTAGATCCTCCCGTGGTGGGACCAAAATAGCCGTTCGTGGTCAGCTTGAGCGTATTATAGGTCCATTCGAACCGGCTCAAATACGTGACCGGAGGAGTGACGACGCCAATGGTGGCGATGCCTTCTTCGCCAGTGGTGATCGTGCAGCCCACGGGAGAGGACAAGAGCATATCGAAAGTGAGCCCACCAACCGAAAGTGCATTCAAAGGCACAGGGATCGTCTTGGTGATGTCACCGATGGCGAAGTTCAAAACGCCCGTGGTCACTTGGTAGTCGGTTCCACCAATGGCAGTTCCATCGACCGTGGCGTAATTGACCGAACAAGCTGCCGTGGCCGCTGCACTGAGCGTGACCACGAAGTTTGCAATACGAGTTGTGCTGAAGGTTGTCATGGATCACACCACCGAAGGACTAGAGATAGAGACAGAAGGCAGTGGGGTAGTTGTATTGCCTGGAAGGTTACAAATACCTGGACTGCGTGTGATCGTGTTAACCGAACCAGAAGGCCAAGTCACATCGAGATAGAAGAGTTCAGCGGCAGAACCTGGCGCAAGAGGCAGACTGACCGGAACAATGACGTGTTTCACGGTTTCACCTGGAGCAAAGGTCAACACTCCTGAAGTTAAAGTGTAAGCTCCGCTGGCAGCAGTGGCCGTTCCATCCCTTGTGGTGTAGTTGAGCAGCACTGTAACCGTAGGAGCAGGGGTCAGAGTAACAGTGAAGTTGGCTTCTTGTGCGGTTGTCATGGAGCCCTCTTACGGGATGAGCGGGGTGAGGAGGGCTAGTTTGCCACTCTGAGGCGTTGTGAGATCGTTGTCGATGACTAGAGACCCTGTATCACCGCTCAGCATGTCATTCCAGTAGGCAAATGACATACCCAACTGCGAACCAGTGAGATGATTGGTGCCGTCTCCGTTCCAATCACCATTCAAATACTTCATGAGTGTCTGTAGCCAGACGATCTCTGTGGGTGCATTGGCATTGCCATTGGCTGCACCTGTCGCATTGGCGAAACCAAACTGTCCTCCGAACTCACCAACCCAGATCGGAGCGATGTTCTGTTCGAAAGCCCAACCCCAATGCTGTCTCCACATCGGTTGAAGGTTGTTTGGCCACCCAGTAGGTGCGCTCGATGAGGTTGCCAGCCAAGTCTGGCCAGATACAGATGTTCCATACTCGTGAGGCGCATAGACCACATGATTGGGAGACGAGAGCACAATGGGTCGGTTGCCAGGCTGAGCGCCAATAAGCTGCCCACCCCACCAGATCGAGTCGCTCGTCAGCGTTGCTGTGGGGTAATAAGCTGCACCAGTCCAATTGGTGTCACCCTCGACGAAGATCAGCCAATTTGGCGCAATCGCCAAGATAGCATTACCGCAGGCTTCAACCATCGGAGCCCAATAAGCCCACTCAATCGCATAGGGCTCGTTGTGAACGTCAGCACCAATGACCACCGTGCTGGAAGCATATCGAGTGGCGAGCACTGACCAGTGGGTGATCCACTGGGCCTGGCTATAAGAGCCAGTTGCCCCACCGGCCATTGGCCAACCATCGGTGCCTGTGCCTCCAGAGGCAAAACACCTGTGATGATCAAGCACGATATACATGCCGATCGTGTTGCAGTAGGCGACAATCAGATCCAAGAAAGCCAAGGTCGTAAGGCCCACAACATCAGGGTTTTTCGTGGGATCAATAGCTGTGGATGTGATCAAGGGATTCGCACAGAAGTCACCAGAAAGCTGGAACCTCAAGCAATTGAAACCCATGGCTTTGAACTGATCGAGCTGGCTCTTCCAAGAACGAGCCCACAAAGCATGAGGCGCATAATTGGTGCCTTCGCCACCAGTCCAATTGATGCTCTTCAAACGAATGGGAGCACCGGCAGCCATGAACTGATTTCCCAAGGCAGAGACCCTTGGCAAAACCGCAGGAACTGCTGTGCCTCCCAAGGTCACGACATGAGGAGATCCAGGCGCATTGGAGGCGATTGAGATCGTACCTGTTCGAGAACCCACAGCTAGGGGAGTGAAAGTCACGTCGATATGGCAGACACCGCCAGCGAGAACCGACACGGAATAGTCGGTGACATCGGCAAAATCACCCGTAGCTGTGATCCCAGAGATCACCAAGGGAGCAGTGCCGGTGTTTGTAAGCGTGATCCGCTGAGAAGCCGAAGTAGCCATTATCCAACCGCCGTGCTGGGGAAGGTCAACGAAGTGACCGAAAGGGAAACTGCTGGTGCAGGTGTAGTCCCACTGGTTCCAGTACCTGACAAAGGTAGAGCATCTGGACTTGAAGGAGCATTGGACATTATTCCAAGCGAGCCAGTCTGAGCTCCAGCCACCGTTGGGGTGAACTTCACCGTCACAGTGACGCTCTCACCAGCGGGAATTGTAAGCGGAGGAGTTACTGCGCTTCCTGGAGTCCAGGTCATGTTAACCTACTACGACTGTCGGAGGATGAGTGAATGGATGTTGAAGCCCGACCAAGATGTTCAGATTGGGTGCATCAACATACACAGGAGGAACTCGACCCCAGGAGAGTTTCAGAGGATCGACAAAGAGATTGATTGGAAGGTTCACTGAACCTAGACCAACGGATATAGAGAGCGGGAATGTATAGATCCCCACCGGGTCCGAAACGTATCCAGGGGTCAAATTGATCCCAAGATTCAAAGCCGGAGCTTGAATCGGAGGAGGGATCTGGATGATCGTGTCCACCTGAAGCCCGAGGGTGAGCGACAGCGGGATTGCATAGATGCCCAAGGGGTCTGTGATCGTACCCGTGTAAGAGAGCACAGACAAACTTAAAGGCGGCACAACGATCAAGACTGGTGCCATGATGTTCAACGGCGTGAGCCCGAGACTCAGACTCAAGGGAGCACTGTAGACAGCCACCGGAATGGCGATGCTTCCCGAACCGTTCCCCAACGAGAGCGACAAAGGAGGAGCTTGGATCACAATGGCGACATCGACTTCACCAACGTGGTTGTTCACAGCCACATTCAAAGCCGTAGCCGTGATCACGGCTGGAGTGATTACGTTGCTGGGTCCAGGGAACCCTATGCTCAACGACAATGGCCATGAGATGATGTTGTCAGGGAAAACAATCACCGCAGATGCGTCCATCAGAGGTGAGATCGAAAGTGGTGCCGTGGTGATCAGTGGAGGCGTTATCACACTGGGAACACCGGGAATAAACCCGACACTCAAATTTAGGCCGTAGGAGTAAATGACCGGCGTGACGAGAACGCTTCCAGCGCCATTGCCAACGCTCAACGAGAGAGGCCCAGACGAGATCTGAGGCGGCTGGATCACATTTCCAGCGTCTTGGACAACGCTCAAAGCAAGAGGCCCAGCCACCATCGGCGGGAAGCTCAAATAGCTCGGTGTCGTCAGCTGAGTGAGAACACTCAGAGGCCCAGAATTTATGATGATTGGGAGAGTGACGCTATCGCCTGAACCAAGAAGAACACTAAGGTTCAAGGGTCCAGACGTGATCCCTACAGGATCGAGAACCGTGCCTGCACCTTGTCCCAGGGTCAAAGCCAAGGGCGAAGTTGTGATGGCGAGAGGTGCTGTGACACTGCCTGAAAGCTGAGCCGGGCTCAAAGACAGAGGACTGGCGCTCACAATGATCGGGATCGTCACCGTCTCAGCGCCCAAGGCAGGCGTAATCGAGAGAGGTGTCGTCAGCGTCAAGCTTATGCCAGAACCACCACCAGAACCAAGCACTTCAATGACGGCAGTTGAAGTGTAGTTGTAAGGAGCCGTCGAAGTTTCGGAGACACTGGCTCCGGAAGAAACACCAGTAACGCTGTGAACCTTACCCAGGTTGTTTGTCGCTGTGGTGTTGTTGAGAAGTGCTGTCGCTCCCGAAGGAGGCGTGACCGTGATCGACGGGGCCTGAGCATCGCCACCGAACACAATGAAGAGCGAATTGGCAGCAGACGCAGTGACCGACTGTGTGTCGGACGGGCTGGCGCTAACATGAACGATCGAGTTGCCAATTGGCGTGGCTTGGGTGCCAGTCAGACCAATGATGTAGACGCAGCCCGAGTCAGCGTAATTCGAGCTCTGAGCGACCGAAAGCGTGCCGGAACCGGGGGTGAAACCTCGAACAATATAGGCATAGAGCGTTCCCGCAGAAGTCTGCGACGAAACATAGCTCTGACCAATAAGCGTAGCCGTCTGTCCCAAATAGGTACAAGACGGAGGAGGTGTCCAAGAAGCACCCGTAAGGGTGAAAAAGAAAACGAGCACACCATCGCAGCCAGTCGAGTCAAACGTGTTCGATGAGGCCAGCGGATAAGCGCCAGTCCAAGGATGATACGCAGAACTTACGACTGTGGGTGCGGTCATGTGCTCGTTTTCAGATCAGAGAGACGAGCTTTAGTCGGTCAGGACGGACGAAGACCAATTCAGCGTGATGTTCTGACCCGTTGGCGTAGCCGGCAAACCAGTGGCCGTGTCGATGTAGCCGATCAGGGTCGAAGTGCTCCCCGTGCCGGTGTCGATGTAGAGAATGATCGCTTCGGCTTTCTTGGAGCCGGATACTGCGACCGAAGGCCACACGACAGAAGCAGCGGTCAGCGCCTGAGCAGAAACCGCCAAGGAGGTGAGAGCCACACCAGCAACGAAGATCGAACCCGAAGCGACATCGCTCAGATTGGCATGGGCCGCCGAGTAGGTGTAGTTGGTCGTACCCGTGGTGAGCGTGACAAGACAGGCTTTGATAGCTGCCGTCGCCAGGTTCACACCCGGAGAGAGCAGAACATTACGGAAGTTCGGATAGACTGCATTCGCCATAACTTTAGTCCTCTACGATTGTGGCGACGGTGAAGTCACCTGTTGGGATCAGTGAACTGATCACAAGATCGGCGGTCCCCGGATTGGAGATTGTCACCGTCAAGTTGATATTGGCTCCCACTGCTGTGGAAGCGAACGAGAGTGAAGGGACTCCAAAAGCTAGTTGAGGACCAGTTCCACCGACAGGTTCCAGCACTGCATCTGCTACAGAGACACTCAACCCACCCGGAACCGGCTCAAGTATAGCGTCAGAGACATAGACACCAATGGAGAAGAGAGCTGGAGGAGGAGTCAGCACATAACTGGAGTGGTTCGACGCTGGATTAGCGACGAGGAACGCCTCCAGAGTTTCATATGGCGTGATCACCTCGGCCATTGTGCTCTCCTCAATCCGAACTCAATCTGAACTCATGGAGAGAGCAGGGGCTACAATCGTCGGAGAACTCGGGACCACCAGAGCTTGAAGCACCAATATCTGCGCTTGAAGCGTGGCTATCTGAGTTGCCTGGGATTCGGCCAGAGTGACGATCGCTAGCATGTTGTCCGCGACATACCGGATATAATCCATGTTGTCGGCGACGAACTTCACAGTGGGGAAAGCATTGCCAATGAGTCGGTCAACCATGGGCGCAAACCGAGCGCCACCATAGGGTTGGAGATAACCTCCCTGCCCATAGCTGTATGGCCTGCCAGGGGTTTCACCTCCAAGGCCGCCGAAATAATTGGTGGTTTCGCATAGTCCCATCAGACCCAACCTCCTCTACTAAACCGGATGTTGGACTGAGATATGCTGGAACTGACCAGATCCCTGTCCGTCACTTCACCACAGAGCTGTTCAAACGTCTGATTGAACTCTTGAGCTTTCGAGTTGCTATCAGCTGTGTTCATGTGGCTGAACACTTTGAACGCGATAAACGATGTCAGCGCCTCTTCGAGCGATACAGGGAGAGAGATATATTGCTCCAAGTCACCTGTAAGTTTGGCGTGACGCTGTTGATACCGAACCGTGAGGAACTTTTCATCCACCGGGTTAGGAACTTGTAGCAGCTTTACCTGTGGAGTGAAGCACGAATTATGCTTCTCTTCGTTATTAAGTGGGATCTCCATTCCAAGATGATCATATATTGTAGTAACCTTCAGCAATTCATCATTGAAAGGCTCTTCCGGCAAATCCAAGATGTAGCGAATAGGCTCATTAACCGTCCCAACCGGAGGAGTGTATTGGATCGAGAACCTCGGGATCAGGTGATAGAACGTGATGTGCTCGTACAGCTGCAACAGGAGATCGTTCTCCTTGAGGACGAACTTCGTGTGCAACCGAAGGAGGCCATCATTGGCATAACCGATCAGCTTAGGCTGTTGAGCCGTGACGATCGTACCACTGCCATTGCCTGACATAGCCAGGTTCGAGAGCTCTCCGAAAGAGAGCTTACTGAAGAGATCTGAAACGAGCATATGTCCTCACACAATGTAGGCAGAGAGCGGGCTGTTGTCAGCTTCGTGCGACTCATCTTCCCAAGGACCATCCTCGTGCCCCATTAAAGGAGACGACTCAGAAGGTTTCCAAGGTTTCATGTAGCCAAGCATCGAGATTGTATCGAGACAATCGTCCTTGCCCTTCAGTCCGTTCTTGGTGGCCAGTCGGATCTGCTGGAGGAAGTGCCCTATGATCACAGAATGACGCATTTCTTCAGGAAAGTACATGCCTCCGGCTTTGAACCAAGGAACTACAAGGTTCAACCGAGACAATTTGTCGATGGTGGGTCGGATGCCAGGCTCATTGTTCTTCTCAGAGCTGGCGAAGGTAAACCAGATGTTCCGATTCATCTGCTCAGATTGAAGAAGCCTCACATAAGCTTGTTGCTGCCCCGTCACTTCGATGCCAACCGATTGAGGTCTGTACTCACTCACCAGACGGAAGAGATCATTCCAGGTCTTGTCGATCGTCTGTCGCTCACAGATGCCGTCCACCCAAAACCAGTGTCCCAAATGGTTATAAGCCCAGACACTTATCACAGAGAAGTCGGCTTTTTGTTTGGTGGAAGTCGCTACGTCCGTGGTGATATAAAAATTGAAAGTGTTCTTGTTGTTGAGTAGCTGCTCCCGAGAGTACCATTTGATCTCTTCGTCTTGGATCAATCGGTCTTCAGCAGAGGTGATTCTGAGCATCAACTCCTGGTAGAAGCCAGCGAGTTTACCCGTCTTGAGGGCCATATCATATTGTTGTTGCACGTAATCGAACATGAAACGATCTTCCCAGGCTCCGATGAACTCTTCGCGCGTGCAGGGAAACCTCTCACACACCGGCCAGACGTTCACATCCCAAGCACCCGATTCGACAGCCTCGATCAGAATGTCTTCCTTGGAAAATGGCGTCCCATTGAAAATGACTTTGCGTCTCGTGGGATCCAGAGCGTGATTTACACCCTTGTAAACCGTGTCTTTTATGGCTTCCATCGAGGTGCGGGACTTCGAATCGTCATCGCTCACCAGATCATCCAGCACAGCGATCGTAGGGCGTTTTCCAAAGATCTTGGTGCCTCGAAGACCTGTTTTAGCGCCGAACATCTTCACGCCTAGACGGTTTCCCTCTCGACCAGTGAATTCCATGTAGTTGTCTGTAAAGTGTGCTGTCGGGATCCAGTACTGAAGGAAGTCAGAGTTGTTATAGCGAAACTCGATGTTCTTCCTGGCGCTTTTGACACCATTTTCCATGGAGTCAGACACGTAGATCATGCCCTCGACTTTACCGAACCCAGGCAGAAACCCATAGAACGCCAGGAAGAGCACGAAGTATTCCATGAAGAGTGTGGTTTTAGCTGCTCCACGGAAACAGAGATTCGCCACATAGGGCGAGTCCTCAACGAGCTTGTCCAGCATCTTCAAATGCACAGGAGGCGTCTTATGCGACTCACCTTCTTTGCCATTCACGAGCTTGATGAAGTTCATGAACGTAAGTGCGAAGTCACTCGGCATATAGCTCGAAGCGTTTAGATCCTTGTACGAGACGCTATCGAGCCATTCGTCGAGTTCTTGCTTGAGGAGCTCCATTATAGCTCACTCTTTTCTGGTGGGTTTGGGGTCACGTCGATCAGCTTCTGGCCGGCGATCTCTCGAGGCGACATTCCAGCCTCGATAGCTTGTTGCTGGTTTTGAGCGAGCTGTCGCAGCATCTCCCGCATCTCGAGCATCCCAGAAGTCTCGGGCATATGAAGGCTCAAATTGACAGCGGCTTCTTTTGGTTTGGCCAAATGGGTGAGGATCGAATTCGCAGCAGCTGTTCGAGCCATGTCGGACATGCTGTTGTCCATGATGTCCATTTGGGCGTTGATCGCCTTCTGGTAAGCATCCTGGTTGATGATCCACATAGGAACAAGTGATTGTTCCATCACCATATTCACCAATTTATTGTGGTGGTAGGCGCTCACATAGGACGAGAGATCCTTCGCAGAAATTCCCTTTGCGACCAAGATCGCGTGACGATGTGGAAACGTCTTGCAGTAGGCGTCCTGGTTCGTGTAGCCCATGTGCTTGAACGAGACATAGGCGACTGCGTGGAGGTAATCCTCCGTCTTGAACCGGCCATCCTGAAGCACCTTCGTATAACTCACGAAGTTGTTCCTGATCTGCTCGGCGACGATTGGATCTTGGACCAGGTTGTTGATCTGATCTGTAAAAGCCTGAGTTGCCGCCCCCCTCAGATTTGAGGGGAGGGCATTCTCGACCATCTCACGAGTGAGCATAAGCGAACTCCTCCTGGATGATGTCCAGCATTTCCCTGATTATGTGATGCCCAAGAATCAGGAAGTGCTCTTGATCCTGATCATTAGGCAAATCGAGGGTTTTGATCGGCAGTTGTATGTACGAGCGAGAGTCCTTCTCGAACGAGCAACCTCGTGCTTCGGCTCGAATCCTGATGAGCCGACAATTGCGATCACCGAAGTGATCAATGATGGG